>CEUX01032978.1_pt1 | contig 133855 bp, 141 predicted proteins | sample 531361 | NCBI WGS metagenome assembly CEUX01 (sample SAMEA2622736, study PRJEB7988) | marine metagenome | isolation source: saline water (ENVO:00002010), including
TAGCTTATCATGCTTAGGTAAAAACTCATCTACAGCCAAAGCCAAGAGTAGGTGGGAGTCAAATATATCCATAGAAGCCCCTAGCGGTCTATCTATTATATCAGAAAGAGTCTTAGGTAGAACCAAGCTAGCAAACGTGATACAAAGCGGCTGCATGGGTGTATTTATAGAACCTTATGCCGCTTCTGGTCAAAGAGTCGTTGTAGCTCAAGAGCCTCACGTTGAAAATAAATACCCCACGCTAACAGACGTTAACTTTATATCCAGATCAGGAACACACTTGGGATCAGATGGCAATCCCGTTGGTTATGATTTTGTTAGTCAATATGCCACTGTTGATTCCGGCGTAACCGTTGCTCACAGGTTTGCAAGTAGAATAAAATCAGCTTCCACAATGAGGGGCTTCTCCATAGTTTATCATGATGAAATTGACACAAACTTAAATAACGGATGTCTCACTGGAGGTATTGCCTCGTCTTGTGACTTTGCACCCGGTGGCGGCGGCGGAGGCGGCGGAGGAGGCGGAGGCGGTGACGGAGGCGGCGGCGGAGGCGGCGGCGGAGGCGGCGGAGGCGGAGCTAGTCCTACGGTAGTGATAGCTAACACCGTACCCGGTATTGCTAATGGTGGCACCACGGCTGCTACTACTCACACCTTTACATTTACCCTAAGTGAAGAGGCTGCAAACGGAACCGCTTTTGAAACAAGTGACTTAAACATCACAAACGGTACAATATCTGCTCTAACCGGAGGACCACTTGTTTATACGGGTGAACTCACAGTAGCCAACCAAGATGAGGATGGCGAAGTTACAATCTTTATACCTCAAGATAGATTTGAAAATGCTGACGGCAATGGAAACCAAGCCGCCACATTCACCATGTATTATGAGGAAGGTAACCCCCCATCTCTCATGATAACTGGAAGCTATTATCGAACACCAGGCGACGACGAGCCCGGTGGCGATTACGATTTGTCAGACGGAGCTACGATAAATGTTAGAGATGTTGAATTAACCTTCACGCTATCGGAGCCAGTAGGTGACGGCACCGTATTTGATGCCGACGATGTATTGGTTGTGAATGGAACAAAGGGCACGATGTTGTTAGAAAGCGATACCGTATATAAAATGACTGTCACCGCAACCACAGAAGGAGTCTCAACAGTCGCGAGTGTTCCCGCTGGAAGGTTCCGAGATGCAGATGGTAACGACAACTTAGCATCCAACGTGTTTGACTGGACCTATGATACCAGTAACCCAACCTGTGGAACTACGGGTGGAGGAGTTACAAACGGGGGTAGTAGTAGTTCAAACCCAATAGTTTGCACGTTTGACTGGGACGAGCCGGTGACTGGGTTTACGGCAGGAGATGTTATTTGTGGAAATGGAACAATCAGCGATTTCACTCAAGTTTCCTCAACCCAATGGACTTGTAACGTCACGGCTTCTGGACCGGGAGTGGTATCAATTTCGATCCCGTCTAGTTCCGTAACAGACAGTGCGGGCAACGCAAACAGTACAACCGGTCAATTCTTGTATACATACACTTCAGTAGAGTAGTCTAGGAACAAAAAATGAAAGATAGATTATCAATACATTTAGAAAACGGCCAATCTGAAATTTTTGAGGCTGTAACAGTACTGAGAAATGGTGGTACCGTTAGTCAGTCCGGACTAGTTGGTATAACAAACAAGAAACGCACCAATTCAGGTTCTGACCCACACCTACCAGAGACCATCTTTAACGTTCAGTCTACTGGAGATTCAAACATAAGATTTTCAAGCGGCCCCTCTAAAGACTATAGGAGTAGTATAGAGCTTATGGGTATGGGAAATACTAGAGCTTCAGGCTTGCATATTTCTTATGACCCCCAAAACGACGACGCTTTTATAGCGAGAGATGGATATTACGACTATACTGATCTGTGTGTCGAAGCCAATGGTTCCGACAATGTTGTAGCTGATTTTTCTTTAATCAGATCTAGTGGGTGTTGTGGAATGGAGTTTTCCCATATATCTATGTCTGAACGCGGATATGTAGGTATTGGGGTCACCAGAAGACACAAAGAAAGATTATGGTCTCCAAACTCACCATTAACGGTGGCGTACTGGTGTGACGATATGTGTGATAGCGGCACTATATCCATGCATGAACAAGCCTGTAAGCCAATGATCAATGATGACTACGGTAAAATATATGTAAAGCCTTGGACAGAGGTTCCCGGTCATACACAAGCATTGTTTTTTGTAGACGACGAAGGTAAAGAAACAAACCTTATAAAGAAACAAGATATATCACAATTGGATTCAAAAGACGGATTAATCTTTGGTGATAACTGTAATACCTATGGCGGCTGGACGACCCCCAAAGAAAGAGCTTACGATAGCGATAAACATGCAAACACTTATTACGGTTGGGGGGCTGGATTTAATCTTTCCGATGATGGAACCGTTGAGTGTAACACCTTAGTTGGTTGTAGTACAGGTAGTGGGCTAACACCATCAAACTCAAACGACAATACGGTTGTTGGCTGTAAAAGTCTTACTGGCTGGACATCTGCTGAAAGAAATACTATAATTGGGTCTAGAATTGCTACCGGTGGCAACGGTAATTTTGGAGGGATGGATGACTGTATTCTTTTAGGTAGAAGCTTATTTCAAAACAATTTACCCCAAGATGGCACTTTAGCAATAGGTATTGGCTCAACCCCAATAATATCCGGAAGTTTAATAAACGATAGGCAGTTTTCATTATCCAATGCTCGCCTATCCATATTCAATGGCGATGTTAACTTCTCAGTTAAAAACGTTGTGTCGGCAGGCTCTGACGATTCTGTTATTGATATAATTGACTCTACAAGAGAAGGTAGTTTTTATTCTAGAAGTAACTTATCTTTTGATTTTTCAAACGCGGACTCCCTAACTAATAAATTATTTGTATTAGACCCTAATGGCTGTGTACTAACAAATATACCTAATTATGCCACCCCAACTGATTGTGCTCCGTTTGCAGAGCTTAACGGGGATCTCAAACTTAGGGGTGCTGTTAGATTTCAAGATGGCACTTCCTTGTCTGGGTTGGCAGAATTTGAACTAGTTCCATCTTTCGGTACATCTGGGGTTAGCAAGAATTTTATCACCGACATAAACAAAAATGCATATGTGCTAGATTACTCAGAACTAGAACTTGCTGGTAATGTTTCTAGCAATATTAGAACGGATAACACATTTGTTGCGGTACAGCTAGACGGCACCAATTCTTCCAACGTCGGTAAAATGTCACTACAGGGACTTGCAGATTACGTTAGCAGCGGCACAAGCTCTATTGCGGAAAACTGTAATATCCTCATAGCAAATCCAGAAGCTGAATTAAATGTAAATACTGGCGGAATTTCAAGGTCGGTTATGATAGGCTGCGATGTTGCACAGTTTGCGTCTGGGTGGAAGAACGCAGTGATACTCGGTGCCGATGCTGGAAGCAATGCAACGACAACCAATAATAGTCTTAATATAGACAAGCCGGTTATCTTCATAGGGCATAGAGCTGGAAACAACGCTGATGATATAACGCACGCTGTATTTATAGGTGAGGACGCCGGTAGAAACTCTGAAGCTAACGAGTCTGTTTTCATAGGATTAAATGCTGGCGAAGATTCACACTCAGAAAAATCTATAGGTATAGGAACTTTTGCTCTAGCAGGAATGGCTGGAACGCAATGTAAAAATAATATAGAAATAATTACCGGATTATCAGATAGCGAGAGGCTTCTGCATAAATCTAGAATAACAGACAACACGAGCAATAAACTAGTTATACAGAAAATGATTGCCGGTGATCACGGCAAGAGGAATGTATCGGTTGGTGATGCAATATTAGATCCGGACGCACCCCTTTCTGTTAGAAGGGATAGTATTGTTCATGTTGGGAATGGAAATAATTATATACAGACTTGGTACTGTGATGACACCCTAGTCGCCTCTATTGATTGCGACGGGAATTTTGACACCGCTGGTAATAGTAATATTGTTGAGGGTCTTCTAAAATCCCCCGGTATGTCTTCCCCCTCAAACTCTGCGACTGGGGTTGAAGAAGCTATAATAGAGGTCTATAAAGACGGAGCCTTTACGGGAGAGGAACTTACTATACACAATAGAGACGCGAGCCTTACCGCCGCAGGTGGCGTGTTTATTGTAGTTCAAAAAATAGGTTCCGAATACAGACCCATCTGGGTTGGTTGTTCATAGGGAGGGCAAAATGGGAAGACCTATAGTTTGCAACACCTGTTGCCCATCTGACGATCCCCCACCACCAACAGACTGTTTTGGTGCGATAGGTGTCGTGTTTATGGACGAGTCTGACATGGCCAGCCGCCAAGCAGAACATGTTGCCGCTTTGCAGGAAAAAATAGATAAATATTTGAGAGCATTTCCTGATAGACTAATCTTTTTTATGGATGTTGAACCGGGCAGATGGGGAAGTATGGACTATAATGAGTGGCCCCAATTTGTAAGCTCAGATAGATGCTATTCACTAAGACTAGAGTATGAAGCTGGTCTTTCCGTACCCCAGTATATCAAGAGGGATAGTACTGGCTTTGTTTCTGACGTTTATGACTATATCGTAGAAATAGTTACCAACAGCTCCAAAAGTACAGACGAAGTTAGAGAAATTTGGAACACATCTACAGAAGTTAGCGTGTTTAGAGACAACTCTGGTAGTATGTTCGCCTCTCACGTCCAAAAAACCCATGACAAATTTGACACAGACTTACAATCCAATGGTAAGCACATAGTATCCAGTGAATCCAATGGTAATGAAGACTTTATCTGCCCTTTTGTTTTTGAGCAATGCTGTATCAATCAAGATGCGGCAGATCTATTGAAAATATGTTTGGATGTGGAATGTACACCAGCAGAACTTCGCTTTTTAAAAGACCCCAATAACATCTTTGTTATAGATGACCCTTGCGACTCTTTACTGCTCGATAATACAGCTGAAGCGTGTGATAATTGTCCAGAGGTGCGACCCGATAACCACGAGGTTAAGTATACAGCCGCTGCTGTACAATCGGACGGAGCTACATTAAACCACATTGATGTAGATTACTATCTTCAATACAGAGATTCCGAAGACGATAACTTTGTAGACTTATACGATCTTCCTAACGATAAAGGGGGTGTCGAACAAACTCTTGATGTACTTCTTAGAAAATTCATATGCAAGGATGATGGCGGCGGTGCTAGCAGTACCGTGGGTGGTACTACCGGCTGGAAGCTTGTTGATACTAAAGTGGGCGATGATTATGGGGGCACTAGTTACAATCCAGAGGGCTTTGGATTTTGTATAGATATATCCGCAGACGGTGAATATATTGTTGTTGGTCCTTCTCGCAATCCGCAATCCGTTCTACCTGATGGAAAACAGGGCAAGATTGTTACCTTTAGAAGAGAAGTGTTTTATGGTCCGGATATCGGCTTCGGTGATTCTTTACCCCAAGTTCGCTACAATCTCCTAAACACACTCGATATTGAAGATATGGAGTTAGTAAATACAATAACTAAGCACCATAGTCGGAATGATATAACCATAACACCGGATGGACGGACAATGGTATTTTCTTGTCACGGTCTCGGTCCCGCTCATTCAGACTCCTTTTTCAATGGTGAGTTTTTCACTAAAGCTGTTGGTAAGACTTTTGTTTATGACCTACTTATAAATAAGAATGTTGAACCGCACACTGGAACTTGGGTTCAAAGAGGTTCTGCTATCACTTGGGATGATATAGGTATAGGAGGATCTGGTGGATCAGTAGAAATCTCTGTAATCAGAGAGGACGGTAAAATCAAGTCCATCGGTGACACTGTATTAGTTTGCCCATCAAATGATGGCAACCGGAGCCACAATAACATTGCGGCTAGGGTTTTTAGCTGGAACGGCACAGCTTGGATTCAGAAAGGTCAGGATCTCGTAATACCAGGCCTTCCATCTGAACCCTTAATTAACGGTACACAGAAATTTGTGTTTGACAGTGCGATGTCTGACGATGGCTCAGTAATAGCTTTATCAGAGATAGTTCACAACACTAGGGGTATTGTTCGCGTTTATGAATATAACACTTCGACATCCCAGTGGGATATTAGACATGATTTTGTCGGTGAAAAAGGACAGCATATTGGTTCCGCTATCGGTATGTCTACGGATGGTACTAGGGTCGCGTTTTTTGGATACGAGGGCAATCCAAGTGTAACTTCAGCAAATCTGTCCGATATTTCAATTGGAGATTTCACATTTACTGCATATGACTGGAATGGTTCTTCTTACACACAGGTTGGCAATACTATTAAATTTGCTAGAAGCAATGCCAATTTACTGCATAGCGGTCAGCAACCACAAATAGATTTTGCTGATAAAGATATCGTCGCCCTTAATGTGCAACTCGATAAAGACATGTCTCCTTCAAGTACAAGCAAAACGATTGTTTTTAAGTTGATTGGAAACACTTGGGTACAGCAGGGGGGTGACTTTCTAGCCGGTACCGATAATAATATAAGTTCGTTTGGAACGGGCACATCAATATCTAGGACTGGATTTATTTTTGACGGGGAACACTTTGGGCACACCTTAGTCTTCGGAGACCACCAGCATGATGGGAACAATGGAAAAATTTACATTTACATGGGAAAGGGTAATTTTATTCCCCCTGATGACGATAATGAATGTGAAAAAGTGTCCTGTCATCCGCTTATTTCTGAGATGGGAAATCCACCATCTTCTTGCGATGCCTTTACAGATCAAAACATTGGTAATGGGTGTGCAATAAGGTTATTTAACAGAGAATTTAGAATAAGAGCTAGTAATGATAGCCTAACAACAGTGTTCTCAAAGACGTTTAAATTATACCGATATTTAGGCACTGAGGATAAACCGCCAAATCCGCCTTCAGGTTCCGGAAAATGGATTGAATTGGGACCACTGGGCAGTTCCTATCCAGCCCAACCATACGAGACCGGTAAAGATTGGAACTATACGGGTGGAGCAACAAGGCTTGATCCTTTTGGAGTTAAAATGATATCAGGTCTTCCTACCGACCCAACCGTTAACAAGGGTCACATCGAGGTTTATACTTCAATGTCACCTGAAGACCCTGTTCTTAGTCTTGCTTTTTCAAACCAGGGTTCGGAAAACGAATTCAATGCGGCTAAGTATGTGGCATTTGCTTCGTCAGAGTCAGCTCCATTTGGTTTACATAGAAACCAATTTAAACACTGGATAGGCAGCACAACCTTTGCATATACATACCCGGGGGTGCTTGGAGGTACATCGAGAAGAGATTCTGATGACCCAGTTGTGATAATTGTTCAGCACGCAACCAGAACACTCAATGAGCATCAATTACCTCTTGAGATTCCCGCTTTCTTACTTAGTTTTATAGGTCAACCGTTTAACACTATTGCAAATAGGCCCGATGGACTAACCCCTTCATTCATAGCATCTAACAATCTTGAGGGAACTCTTCCAATACGGTGGGGTGCTGAGTTTGCCCTAGATGGTGATGGCGACACAATGATTGTTAGTGACCCTTATGGTCAAACTGGCGAGGAAGATTGTGGAAGAGTTTGGATCTATAGGTTTAGGTATGATTATATAATAGATGGAAGACCGCCTAAAGTTGAAGCAATAGCAACCTTTGCTGGGGAAAATGAGCTTGGTCTTATTGTTTCACCCCAGATAAGCGAGGATGGTTCTATTATTGGTTGGGTTGAACCAGGTGGGGGCGACACTGGGGCCATAACTGGTAATGTCAGGATATACAAAGATACTACAGGTTCTCCACTCTGGAAAGGCACTCAGCGTCCAGTCCTTCCTAATTATGTTGAAAGACCAATATTTAACCTTGATACTCCAGCAGTCTCATCAACAAATAAAAGCATATATAAAATGAGACTTAGTAACGACGGTGATACTTTTATTATTTCCGGTGGAACTCTTTCTGAATCTTGGGTTAAAGTGTTTACTTGGGATGGTACCAAGTATATGCAGAAGGGTCAAACATTCACTGGTTGCGGTGCGGGCTGGGATATATCAATCAGTGCTGACGGCCAAACGATTGCATACTCTACACATGAGGCAAATCCAGAATTACCACCTAGAGGAGCTGGATGTTCAAATGATGACCACGGATCTGTTTACGTTTACAGCTGGAATGGCAGTGCTTGGAATCAAGTTGGACAAACTATCACTTCAACCAATACAGAGGGGACAGATCGCGTTGGCAATATAACAAACTTCTACCGTTTTGGCAATCGAATTCAACTAGTCAAAACGCAGTTTGGACGATCAGACATGGGAATCCCAAAAGATAGAATGAGGCTTTTAGTGTGGGCCTTTACTAATCCTCACCACAGCCCGTCAAGCCACGACAGCCGCTACTTCTTGCATGAGTTTATACCAGAATAGGAATAGATATGTTTAAAATAGCAGACAGAGTGAAAGAATCTACATTATCAACCGGTACCGGTTCGGTTGTATTGGCCGGTGCGTATGCCGGTTTTGACTCTTTTGCTAACGGTATCGGAGATGGAAACACTACCTATTACACTATAGAAAACTTTAACAGGTGGGAAGTTGGTATAGGTACATACACAGCATCAACAAGCTCTCTTTCTAGAGACGTTGTGTTAAAAAGCTCTTCCGGTGCGGGGATTAAGATAAACCTAGAGGGATCTTCTATCGTATTTTGTACCCTCCCAGCAGACAGAGCTTTTATCAAAAATCCAGACAACGACATTGAATCCTTGAGTGGTGTGTTATCCGAAAGCGGTATCTTCAATAAGCTTATAGTAAAGGATGACCTAACCGTAAATGATTCTATTGATGTAAATTCCTTATCAGCCACTGGTATCTCAACAGAGTCTATAAATATAAGTGCTCACACCGAGACAGAAAGCCTTGCGGTAAAAAATGACACGTTGGTTTCTGGTCTTCTAACACTAGCCCCACCAGATGACTCCGGTTGTTTTATACATGCTTACCGTAGTACACTAAATGACAAAACGGTAGCGTTACATATGAATAACGCTTCTTCCCCACTTTGGAAGCTTGGGTTAAAATCTAATAATAACCACAAATCGGACGCCCCAGATCATGGATATGTTTATGGTATAGATGGTTCTGCTGGTGTTGCCGTAAATAATAACAATTATACAGAGATGTCTTCGTCTGCTGGGCTTTTTACCTATCATGACTCACATGTATTATTAAGGGCCAGTTCTGCAACCGGTGTCTATATAGATGGAAAAACCGCAGCTTATCCTGTCCTTACGGTTCAGGGTGCTGCCGGTCAATCTGAAGACCTCCAAAGATGGGAAACTAGTGCAGGCATAATTTGTGCCCAGATAACTAATAACGGAGATTTCTTAACCAGTGGAGATATTACTTCTGCTAGTGGTCAAATATTTCTTCAGGGTGGAGGTAGTCCGGTTAGTGGACCCACTTTATGTTTCACTGGAAGTAGCAACAGACGCTTGGGTTTTTATGAAAAGCAGTCTGATGAACAACTATCATTTTGTGCTGCTGGTCGTAATAAAATTATATTTGGAACTGATCGTCTTCACGTGAATAATGAGGCTTATATTGGGTGGTCTAGCAGTCTTGTTGGCGAAGCTGAAGATTCTTCAGATTTGAACCTAAGAAAATACGCCTCCGGTGTAATGTCTGTCCACATCACTAAAGGTTCTACTAATAACTTAGGAGAAATACTCGCTAGTGGATTAACTGCCAGCGGCGTGGAATTAGTAAATCATGTACCTGTTTCAATTACAAACAGGCTTTATAACGATGGGGGCACACTTAAGTTTAATGGCTCTGCTGTAAGCAGTTCCAATAGAACACACAACAGCGTAACGTCTAACTTTTCTATGTCAGATAATTCTGACGTAGTATTTATGGATACATCCTCTTCACCCCTTAATGTTTACTTACCCACAGCCGTTGATCAGGGCGGTAAAGAACTTATAGTAAAGATGAAGGCGGGGTCAAACTCTGGCGTTTTGGTTGCTAGTGGATCTCAGACTATAGATGGAGAGTCACAATTTGCCCTAAAGTATGTCAACCAAAGCATTACACTAATCTCAGATAATTCAAATTGGTTCATTACTTAGTGTATAATACATTGATAAAACACTTTTCACGGGAGATAGAAAATGTCATACCAACCATACGATAGAAATCCAAGCGGGATTGTATTTTTTGGAACCGACGAAACAGACCAAGTTTACGAATCCAATTCCGCCTTTACCATAGGTGACGATACCCTCTCAGCGACCAATATTAAGGTTTCCGATGGCGGAAACATTGGTAGTGCAACGACAGCTAACGCTATAACTATCGCATCTAACGGAAAGATAACCCTAGCTGGAGATTTACAGGTTAATGGCACTACGACCACTGTTAGTACCACCAACACTGTAGTGTCTGACCTCTTGCTTGAGCTTGGAAACGGTACAACAGGTTCAGCCTCCAATGATGCTGGTATTGTTATCGAAAGAGGTGATGACGCCAATGTGTTCATGGGGTTTGATGAATCTGCAAATAAGTTTATTATGGGTAGTGGTGCATTTACCGGTGCTAGTACGGGAGACCTAACAATCAATACTGGTACCCTTGTCGCCAACCTTGAGGGCGACGTAACCGGTAATGCTGATACCGCCACACAGCTTGCAAGTGCAAGAAACTTTAGCATCATAGGCGGCGTTATGGCTGCTAGCGACGTTTCTTTTAATGGCAGTGCCGATGTTGACTTGACAGTTACCGCTGCTAGTGGTCTGGTTATGAATCAGTCTACAGAAACATCAATTGCTGACGGCGACTTCTTGGTATTTTCAGATATTAACGATTCCCACAACCTTAAAAAGATCACTAAGGCAAATCTTGTTTCTGGGCTTGGTGGCGGCGGAGGCATGTCTAATTTTAATATCACTGACGGATCTACAAGTCAGCAAATTGATGACGGTGAAAATATCACTTTTACAGATGGTACTGGTGCTGAATTTGTTGTTAGTGCCACCAATACCGTTACGGTCAACAGCGTAGACAGCGAAATCGATCATGATGCATTATCTAATCATGAACCTAATGAACACATTGATCACACTTCGGTCACGATGACTGCTGGTAATGGTTTAACTGGTGGTGGTACAATTGCTTCTACCAGAACTTTTGCTGTAGGTGCTGGCACTGGTATCACTGTTAATGCCGACGACGTTCAGATTTCCGATGGAGGTGTTGATACTCTTCAACTTGCTGCCGACGCAGTAGATGGAACTAAAATCGAAGACGACGCAGTTGATAGCGAACATATCACAGACGGTGCCGTCGATGAAGTTCACAGAAATAGAACTGTAGAAACGGACGCCACTACCACCCATAGTATAACTACAGACATTGTTTTGTGTAATGGCGGAGGAACCCCATTTACCGCCACACTACCTACGGCAGCGTCAGTAGCTGGGAAAATAGTCACGGTAAAAAATGTGGGCAACGACGCAATAACCGTTGTTGGTGATGGTTCTCAAACCATAGACGGTGCGGCAAGTTATATACTCTACCATAGATACGAATCCGTAACAGTTGCTTCTGACGGATCTAATTGGATTATTATCTAACTAATTATTAGGAAACAAAGATATGGATTCTATTACACTACAAACGCGAGACAATGCAATAGCCAGTGGTGACGTTATAGGTCGCCTCGGCTTTGCTGCGTCATCGGAATCAGACGGGACTAATGCTACACTCGTTGCAGCTAAAATAGAGACTAAGGCAGAAAAAACTTTCAGTGCTAGCGACAACGCCGCGAGCATGGTTTTTTATCTGGCCAACGATGGTGCAGCGGCTTCTAAGATGACTCTATCTCCTGCCGGTAATCTGACTGTGGCCGGTGACTTGCAGGCCGCTAACGGAACCCTGAGTGGACTTACGGTTGATTCAACCGGTGGTATTAAAGTAAAAAATGGCGATACAAGTGCGGGCTTTATTGAGTTTTACGAAGACTCAGATAATGGTACTAATAAGGTGACCTTGATTGGACGAACGTCCACAGGTAGCGACCTTACCGTTAGCTTGCCAGCTTACACCGGCACTTTAGTTTGTTCCGCTGGGACACATACAATAACAGCTTCTGCGGCTTCTGATACACCCCTTATAAACAAGGGGGAAAGTGGACAATCCGCTTCGCTGCAAGAGTGGCAGAACAACATTGCTACCAAACTCTTGGCAGTCGGACCCGATGGGGGATTAGAGCTTCCAGACAATACTCCGGATACCACCACTAACAAGCTATACAACGATGGCGGCACCCTTAAATTCAATGGCTCTGCTGTTGGTGGGGGGGGCGGCGTCGATGCTGCAAATGGTGTTGACAATAGGATTGCCACCTTCACAGATTCAGACAGCTTAAATGGTGAAGCCAACTTAACATTCGACGGATCGGCATTAACCTGCATAGGCACAATGACAGTTGGCGTTGACGACACGGGGCATGATGTAAAATTCTTTGGTGCTAGATCTGGTTCTTATGTAGAGTGGGATGAAAGCGAAAACAGACTGCACTTAGTACAAGGAGCATATGTTAATCAGCCAGTTCCAGCTACCGGAAGCACGACAGAAAATGCTACACTAGAGATAGATCTAAGTAAGGGTAATTATTTCAATATACTGCTGGGTGACGACATAACAGCCGTCGAGTTTCAAAACGCAACAGTAGGGCAAAAGTTTATTATTCGATTTATTCAAGCCACCAGTGGGACTGGATGGGGAATAAGTTGGTCAACAGTGAGAATAGATGGAAGTACCGACGCTGAGTTAAAATGGGCTGGAAATATTGCACCAACGATGACTGGAAACGACGGAACTTCCCATGAGGGACATAAAGATGTCTATGGATTTTTATGCACGGCTACCGGAGGTAGTGACAATGATACTAAATTTGATGGCTTTATCATAGGTCAGGACATACCAAACTAATGGCTAGAAATTTAAGAGATCACGTTGTAGTCATAAGCTCGCTACAATGCCATAATGACGGCTCGGTCAGTGGTTCTGGCCCTAGCTATACAGTTACATATGACACCGGTGAGGATGTTAGTGATGCACAAATAGGTCACTATGTTTATATAGAAAAAAGAGAAGCTGGAGCCGGAGCTAGTAGTACAGTATTATCTACATATGTTTATGTTATAACGGGCAAGAATACTGGCGGCGGAGAAGAAATGGAACTGGGCGGGCAGCACGAGCTAACACTTAAATACGTATATGATACAGCCGAAACTGGCGACGATTCCCCCGCTGACCTACCCAATGGTAGTGGGAGTTCTGGTTCTCCGGATAGAGCTGACCATAAAGTAGTTATGATATTAGGACCGGGTTTTGAGATGTTTATGGAGTAAAAAATGGGACCAGAGGAATGTAAATGCCCCCAAGCTGGGTATTGTGAATATTTTAAACAGGAAATGACATACGACCCACCGAACTGGCAGTGGTGTCAAAACGCTAGCCAACAAGAGAGGGCTAGGTACAAGGTTGATTGCGACAAAAAACACAAAAGAAGAGAAGAAGAAAAACGAAAATTCTTAGCTGGTGAATATATAACTAACGCACAGCTAATAAGAGACTGTAAAAATTTATTGCTACCACAAGTTGCGAATTTAGACATAAAAGGTATCGTTGGCATACCAAGATCTGGGATGTTACCGGCTAGTATGATCTCTATATGGCTAAACCTTCCGTTGTATTTTTTAGATCCACAAAATAATTTGCTACCGATGTCGGCAGCGAGTAAATTTGGTGGGGTTAGAATGCTCAAACACAGGTCGTCACTCGGCAGACTACTCGTCGTTGACGATACCGTATACTCCGGAACCGCAATGAAAAATTTCAAAAAGAAATTGCTTGAAGATGCTTATTTTTGTTCGGTATATTGCAGGCCAGCATCAAAATTTAAACCAGATTTCTACGGAAGGGAATTAAATCCCCCACACCTTTTAGAGTGGAACCTTTTTAATTGTACATATATCCAAAGTGCCCTGCTTGACTTTGACGGAATACTCTGCCCAAACGTACCCTTTGATATATTAGACGATGAGGATAAACACAGGGACTGGTTAGCCAACGTGACGCCCTTTTACCATAGAATACCAAGGGTTCCCTGTAAAGGAATAGTAACAGCTAGATTTGAAAGGTACAGGAGTATAACAGAGGAGTGGCTACATAAACATGGTATTCAATACGGTTCACTAACGATGCTTCCAGACGAGATGGAAGAACAAAGACTCAAAGACCACGTAGAAGTTTCTTCTAGTTATAAAGCTAAACATTTCATTGAATCAGATGCAAATTTTTTCATTGAAAGCGAGGTAGCTGAAGCTGTGAGAATAAGAAAAAAAAGTGGTAAGTTTGTTATTTGCCCGGAGGAAAAAGATGGATAAAATAAAAGAATATGAAACAGCATTTGAGATGTACTTAGATATCCCCAAAGATGCGGTAGGGGCGGAGATTGGTGTTTGCAAGGGGTGGAATGCTATCCAGTTGTTTCATATCACTAAACCTACAAAGTTATATTTATGCGATGTGTGGAGAGAAAGACACCCGAACGCCTGCCTCATAGAAGCTCCCCACCTATGGGAAGATGATCACAGGGTTTTGGTAGGTAAGTTATTTGAAAGAGAAATAGCTTCTAACACAGTAGAACTACACAGGGAATACGGAGGTAATTTTCTTTACGGATTAGAGAACGATTCCCTCGATTGGGTTTATATTGACGCTTGCCATGATTACAAATCTGTAAAAGTAGAACTAGAGAATGCTCTATATAAGGTTAAGAAGGGCGGCTTAATAATGGGCCATGACTATGTAACAAACTGTCAGGTGTGGAAGGCTGGTGTTATTAGGGCAGTTAATGAGTTTATTCAGGCTGGTAAAATAAAGATGATTGGAATTAGCTTGGAGAAATTCCCAAGTTATATGTGCGAGGTACTATGATATATCTACCAGAACGAGCAGTTTTCATACATATACCAAGAACTGGAGGTAATTCCATAAAGAACGCTATCGCATCCGTCTGTATTGGAAAAGACATACCTGCGGTTGTGAGTACGATGCCCACATATATCAAGGAGTTTGATAGAGTTCAAGGCCACCAAACCGCGTCAGTACTCAAGGGTTATATAAGAGAGTGGAATGACATTTATAGGTTTGCTGTCCACAGGCCAATTGAAGATAGATTTGAGAGCATGAATAATTTTATAAAAATGATAAAGGCTAGGCCCAACCACCAAGTTCCTGAGCAGCTTAAAGATTTTATGGCGATAGAGGATCATTTATCTTACTTCAAAAAGGAGTGGTCTGGCCACACGACCCAGTTCTTTACGCAAGGTCTTTATGGCGAAGATCTAGGCGTAGAAGTGTATAATTATGAGGATTTACCAGATAGATGGCATGAGATATGTGATAAGTGTAAGATCCCTAGGTGCGACCTGCCCCACTTAAATAAATCATAAAGGAGAATAAAATGGCAATTTTTGAACTCGCAATCGCTGACGAAGATGTCCAACGTGTCTTTGATGCTGTTTGCGGAAATTACAATCGACCAGAAAAAGTCGATAACCCCGATTTTGACCCCAACCTACCAGAACATGAAGCTTCAAACCCAAGGCAAATTGATAATCCAGAAACTCAAGGAAGTTTTGTGCATAGGATGGTGAGACAATTTTTGTCTGATCATGTGGCTGCATACGAAATAAACTTAGCAAAACAGCAGGCGGTAGAGAACACCTCAGTAGATGTGGACATAACTGATCCGCAACCGTAGTTTGATTTTTTCAGTAATTTAGGGTATAATATAATGTTATTTGGCGGCTCAACTTGGTCTGAATTACCAATATCCTCACTGACTGTGCCGCTATTTAATGGCGAAGAGTTTAATTTTACTTCCGCTATTGATACAGAGTTGGCAGTGATTAGTACAATAGATCAAGTTTTAGAACCTACAGGAAAAATAGATACAACACTTACGGTTACTGGAACTATTGATCAGGTAGATAACTTCACGCTTACTATAGACAGTTCAAAAGAAAAAACGTTAATTTAAGGTATAAAGATGGCTAGCCAAATTCATCAAAATGACGTTGGAACAAAGTTACTGGTAACTGTGACGGATGACGGTTCTGCTGTTGACATATCCGCAGCATCGTCCTTGACAATTTTCCTAAAGCAGCCAGATGGTGACGTTTTAGAAAAATCTGCCACTTTAAACACAAGCGGTGAAGACGGAAAAATGTACTATTTAACCGTACTTGGAGACCTAGATAAGGCTGGCACCTACAAGATACAGGGCAAGGTGGTGATATCTACCGGAACTTTTTATACTAGTATTTCCACTTTTAAAGTTCATTGTAATTTATAAGGTAATTATTATGTCTTGGCAAGGTCAAATGGGTCTCATAGTTAGACATCTGATAAACGATGTAGATCCCGATAGCTATAAATTTTCAGATCATAGAATAGAAACCACTTTGTTGGTTGCCGCCCAATTATGTCAGATGAATATAGATTTCACTAATACCTACACAGTCAATGTAGAAAGCTGCGAGCTATCGCCAGATCCCACAGAGGCAGATAGTAAAGATGACGCCTTTATAACATTGATTTGTTTGCGTGCTGCGTGTATAATTATAGGTAGTGAAATAAGAAGTGAGTCTGGAAACGCTATCTCCATTAAGGATGGCCCATCAGCCATCGACCTTCGGGGAGTTACACAAACACTCGCTGTTTTATACAAAGATTTATGTGAAAAATACGAACACTTATCGTTAGAATACAGGGCTGGAAACAGCGTTGCTGGACAGTCAATTCTTGGTCCTTATAGCCCCGCCTCAGACAATGTCACTAGGGGGCATATGGGCCATAGGGCTGGTGGATACTTTGATTATTAAAGGAGAACTTTAAATGCCTAACCAATTAAATTCAGGTGAGTTGATAGCTAGTATTTCAGCCGACCTAGCTGACAACAACGCTGGTCTAATTTCAGCAGAAGATGTCAGACACAACATGGAGGACACGGCGTACTCCATTAGAAGAATTGTCGCCAGTGGTGACGCAAACGAGACAAATTTTGTCTTTTACAATACTCTTAGGGTCAGTAAGTTATCTGCACCTACAGCCGATCTACCTACCGCAACTAGTGGTGACATTCAGGTTGAATCTGGAATATTTTTTCCAAACGCTCCAGAAAACGATGCCAAACGTCAGGTGCGACCTTTCCTAGGTAGTAGGAGTATAGATCATAGTCAACTTCTAAACTTAGATGAAGACGATCACCTACAGTACTATAAGTTGGACGGGCTTCGACCTCTTGAGGGTAACATGAAGACCAATGGGGTATGGATAAATGCTTCTGGCCAAAACTATACAGGTCTTAAATTTAGACCAGATCACACCTCTGATGCCACCCAGCAAACCATCTTAGTTTCTGGTTATTCACCATCAGCTAGAAGAACTGAGGCCGGATTTTCCAATCAAGGCGGTTTTGAGTTCATGGATAAGTCGATCATTCCAAATGGAAAAGGAATGGCGAAAGCTTGGTTATCTTTAGCTACTAGCGGAATCCATAATGGTCAAGATGACAGACCTCAATTATTTGCTTATCACAACATCAGTGGTGTGCATCGTATTGCTGAGGGGCAGCTTGCCGTTACCTTTACTTCTGGCACCTTCCACGACAACTCCTATGTTGCGATAGGTACGGCTAGTGCTAGAAATACATCCACACCAAAAGACTATGGCCTTGGTGGAACTGCGAATAATCCGGCGAACTTCGAGGTAAACACGGTTGGTATAGCTGGTAGATCTGGAGTTAGAAACGGCCTAAGAGAGTGTAGGGTCTACATTATAGACGATGACGGCTCCTATCAGGACTCTGATCGACTAGACCTTGTATTCTTTGGGTATAGCCCGTCAGAAACTTCTGGAACTCACCCAACAATTAGTAGGGCTTAGTAATTAATACAGTCAACTTCAGTTTAAAAGGATGCGTGATTAATGTCCAATAATTTTTTCTTAGCAGACAGAGTAAAAGAGCTTTCTCGCGTTGAAGGGCGAGGGAGCATCAGTTTAGACGGTGCTGTCGATGGATTTAGTTCGTTTGGAGATTTCTATGCATCCGGCGACGTTGTATTCTATGCGATTACAGATAACGTCAAGTATGAAGTTGGATCTGGTGTTTATACACCGGATGGTTCTACTGGCCGATCAATAACTAGACAGCCCATGCGAAGCTCAGACATAAACTCTGGGCCTTACTTTATATATGGTAGTGGTGCTGGATCACACGCTGGTCAAGAAGGATATTTTTATCCGCTTTGGCTAACGAAGTCTGCGGCAATCAGTGGCGTTGGAATTACTGGTGCCTCAAAGGGGCCGTATTCTAATGCTCATGAACACGTATTCTCTGGGGTTCCGGGTGTAACTTTTTATATGCCCTCTGACCATATGGCTCACGGCCTAACAACTAGTGCTGCTAAAACTACTGCGGCAACTAGCGGCTCAGATTACACGTCTGCATCTCGACCGGTAGACTTTAACGTTGGCACAAAGGAGGTATTTGTAACCTATCCTGGTGCTAGAGCTGTTTACAATGCTTATGGAATTGATTCAGATACAGCTGAACCAAAACAAAGTGGTTTAGCATTCTGGCAAAATAACCAAATCCTTAGCTATTCCTCTAACTTAGTTTGGAGCGACAGCGAAAGTTTTCTTGGTATAGATAAGCATAACCCAGAATTTGCTATAGATATTGGTGGATTAAAAAGCTTTTCACAGGTTAGAGCTTCTGGCTTTATGGATGGTGGTTCTGGTGTTTTATTTTCCGGTATTCCCGGTAGCCGCTCTGGTGGTAGACAGCTAGAACCGTTTTTACGAAATCAGGTGGCTAGTACCGCTAATGGTGTTATTAAAGTTAGTGGGCTAGTAGATCAGTTTATTGGATTTGAAAACCAAGCCCCAACCCTAGTGTTTGCTGGGCCAGCGAGTGACTGTGGTTGTGACGACGCTGTTCCTACTTTCAGGGCTTTAACAGCTGCTGACTTCCCATTGGCTGGTGACGACGGCTTAGATAACAGGTATGTTCAACAGTATAACCCAGGAATTGTTTCCAGCGATCCATTCACATTCCAGCTTGGACAGGTTGCCTTATATCAAGCCAGCGGTAAAATAAGTTATTCAAGTGGAATTATTTATGACCCAACAAACGATAGACTTGGTCTAGGCGGGGGCAATGTTGGCATTATTGATCCGGCTTACACGCTTGACGTTAGCGGTACAGTAGCTGCCAGCTCTGGTTACTTTAGCCGAATTACCTTTCCTAATGACAGTATTCATATTGGTAGAAACACTACCCCCAATGACGATAATTATAAGTCATCCGCTGTCGGCTCAACAGTTTCAAACTATGTAGCTGTAGGCTTATCCGCCTTCCAAAACTCTAGCGGTATATCTAGCAGTGTTGCGATTGGTCATCGAGCTGGCCACTCGTCTAAAACATTCGATCAGAGTGTAGCTATAGGTAGTGGTGCAGCAATAAATTCTGTTTCGGGTATCCAGACTGTCTTTATAGGCGTTCGTGCTGGAGATGTTTCATCTAAAATTGACCAAACGGTTGCTATCGGTGAAACCGCTCTTTTAGAAGCGAAGAGCTGGGACACTTCGGTAGTAATCGGGTACGGTGCTGCTAGTGGTTCGAGTAAGATTGAAAACAGCTTGGCTCTTGGTCAATCTTCTATGACCTCTGCCGCACAATCTTCTGGCATTGTGTCTTTGGGCTATAAGTCTATGTATGATGCAAGCGGAATTGTTAGAACTGTGTCTGCTGGATTTAGAGCCACTAGGGGCGTTGACGAGGGCAACGATATAGTTTCTATTGGTACAGACAATCTTGAAGACGCTAGCGGAGTAGATAACGTAATTTCCATCGGTAGAGAGACACTGGTTAGATCTAGCGGTGGACTAGAAGAAGTTACCGCCATTGGTTACCAAGCTGGATACCAAGCGGTACGAGTAAAAGACAGCACATTTTTAGGTACGTCTGCCGGTCAAACCGCCAGTGGTACCTTCAATATTTATGTTGGCCACAATGCAGGTATTGCTGTTTCTGGTCATGAAAATATAGAGATTATAGCTTCGGGCGGTAATACTAGTATACTTACTAGCTCTTCTGTTGGCAAAATCAACATAGGTAACACAATAGTCGGAGACATTAATGCTGGTTCTGTGGGTGTTGGCCATATGACCAATGCAACCCCTCCGGCGACACTATTTGTACAAACGAGTGGTGCAAACGACCACGCCATGATTATTCGTCAGCAAGGTTCTGGCTCTAAAGCACCTTATTTTGCCTTACAAAGCGGCGATGCGACTACGTTCTTCCAGATCACAAATAGCGGAAACGTTATGACTAGTGGCTGGATGTCGCCAAGCGGTGGTTTACATTTAGGCGATAGAGATCCGACTAGGAGTTCTGGTGTTGGCGGCTACACACTATGGAACAACGGTGGAACATTAGTTTGGAACGGTAAAACTGTTGATACAGCTGGCGGAACAACATTTAAAGTTTCCCCCTATACCACGAGTGCGGCTTCACCAAAAGCCGTCGCAATTAATGACGGCCAGTTAGTTACCATCAGTGGTGTTAGCGGCGTTGAAGTACAACAAAACACTGATAGATTCTTAAGAATATCAGCTAGTGGATTATCCGGAGTTTTACAGAATCAAATAGATGCATTGAGTGCAGGTAGTTATAATTTCTTTATGACCGCTTCTGGAAACGGCAATAAAAATAACCAGCGACACGATGTAGCAGACAACAGTTCTATAGCTCTATCGGGTGTTAGCGGTATTAAGATTGATTTCACTAATCTGACCGGTGGTGGAGACACTACCGGTATTTATACTATAGGATGGGATGCCAATTCGGTCTTTACTGGAAACCTGATTGCTAGTGGCGACAATAAAACCAACGGACGCAACAAATCTAGACAGTTATTACTTAATGGTAGCGGTTTAGCATTTAAGGGTATAAAAGGTGTTGACTTCGGGTTTAGTCAGGAAGCTGGCAATGGCTCCTTGTTTACTTTAGATCCAAGCACACTATCCGGTGTTCTCTATGAAACCACACAAAGTAGCGGCAATTACATATGGGAAGATCATATTGACTGGAGAGCAAGCGGTATCGCAGTTAGTGGCCAAGTGGTCGCTAACACGACAGCCATAAAAGCTGTAACCTCTAAGAGTGCTACAAGCGGAATAAAGATACAACTTGACAAGTACGTACTTGACTCCGGTAATGGTGGTTTATTGTCGTTCCTTCAGCTTACAGATATCAACCCAGACGCTACAACACAAGGACTTCAGTCGGGTAGCGGGAACATACTTATTAATGATAACTCTGGAATCTTTAACAGACCTAGAGTGGGAGATACAGTAGACACGGTAGCCATCGGCCATGATGTTGGAGTGCGGGCTTCAGGTTTAAGAAGCTCAGTGTTAATTGGTGACGAGGCCGGTGCCCACTACACGCCCCATCGAGATTCTAGCAATGATCCAACCAGTCAAGAAATATTTATTGGTTATCGTGCTGGATCTCATCTTAACAATAGCGGCACTACTGGTACGGATAATTGGCGTGGTAATAATATTGCTTTAGGGGCCGAGGCTATTTATGACTCTAATAAGATATTTAATTCAGTTGGTATCGGTTGGTACTCTACAAAACAAGCACGTAATATCAGCAATTCAGTTGCGATAGGCGGTTTTTCTTCAAATCAATCGCATGACATGATGCAGATGAGTGTCGTTGGGTATAACGCTGGGGGCGACGCTCGCGAGTCTGTTAGATCAAATTGGTACGGTGCCTATGCTGGGGATTCTTCTAGTGGTGTATCTTATGATACTTCAATCGGATACCTATCCAGTGCAAGAGCTTCTGGGCACTATGGGATTACGCACGCTGATTTATATGGCGGGGCCAGTCTATCTGATCAGGATTCCTACATAATCTCACTCACGTCAGCACCAACGTCCACGCACGCTTACAACATATCCATAGGTTACTCCGCGAGCTATGAAGCCTATAATAACCAACACTCAATATTTATTGGTAGGGATGCTGGCTACGCTAGTTCTGGGGTTACTAACTCAGTATTTATCGGTCATAACGCCGGACAACGAACGAGCCATCAAAACTCGATCATACTGAGTAACAAAGCCTTGAGTTTGTCTGCCGACGATACGTACCCAATAAACTATGGAAACGGTCAAACAGACTTCATACTGGATATTTCACATGGTATTCAGGGCATTGTCAAGACTGGACCGATTGCTTGGGAAGAAGACAAGGACTCAAACATACACGACGTTAGGCTTCATATCGGGCCGATGATTTCTAGTGGGGACTTCGCGGCGGGTGCCTACCTAAATTCGACCACCGAGATACAACCCACCCAAAGCGATAGCCCAGTCTTTTCTTTAGACCAGTTTGGCAAAAGAACAGAACGCACATCTACGGGCACAAGCGACAACCCAGGAGTCGATGGGCAGACGGTGGGAGACACTCGAACCTCTATGTTTGTAACAACTACAAACACATTGTTTGAAGTCAGTAATCTCACCGCAGGTCGAGACTATCAAGACCCAATTGGTAATGATGATTATAGCATGAAGCTTGAAATTATCAACAAGCATGGATTCCCAGTTATTCCGCTTTTTACAAGGGTTACCGGCGGAGGCGATTCACCTTACGTATTACTCACCGCAACGGTACCTCAAAACCAAGTCCTTCCAGACGATAGAGGAATGAGATACAGCGTCATACCAATGTATCCAGGTGCTTTTGCTTACGGGTATGGTGTGTCCGACGATTTCTCGCCTGGATACTATTTAGCTATTTGCTTCCAAGATTATGATAATTCCCCCGAAGCTGTAGTAGTTAATGGTGTACGATTAGCATGGAAATTTGTAAAACTTGACTAGTATAATAGGATAAGTAACCTTAAACCTGTAATTAATGTAACTTTATAATTTTGGAGAGTATATAATGCCAGACCACATAGTAATGAAAGCAAATAATAGCAACCCAGTGAAGAACGGGGGTTTAATAACTCTCGTTTTTGAGACTGGGGTTGCTGCTAGTGGTGAGCCTCTAGTTAATCAGTTTGTGCCGTCAGGAACTATGCAAGATAGGCTAAAAGATAGATTTGATGATGTCAGATATTACACTGGCGACAGCCCTAGCTAAAGGTGATTAAGTGACAGTCTTTAAAAAAATCATCCTATCAAACGATATTAAACACGGTTCCGCCGTTACGTTTACAAATCAGCTCGGAGCGTCAGAGATCATAGATTCAAACGTCTCACTTAATGGTATTCATCATTCAGGTGTCATTGAGGATCGCATGAAGCTTTATAGGTTTTATAGCGGTGATGAAAATGGGCTTACTCCTTCAGAAACTACGACTACCTACACGATAGCCACTGGTGCAGACGATGGAATGGCCTCTACGTCTTACAAAACCAGTACCAACAACAGTACTTATACCACCGGTTTCACCAATAGTAATACAACTTCCTATCTTGGGGTAAACTATGACGACGAGGAAATTGAATACAGGTACTATGTGGGATATTTTAGATTCACTAACATTGCTGCCGCACAAGGGGCAACAATTAAAAGTGCGTACCTCTCGCTATACAAAACGGGTTATTCAGGCTGGACAGGAAATCATTCCTTTTATGTTGCCGCCTTAGATGCTGACAACCAAGCTGCCCCAACAGCCCCATGGCACCTTAATCACAGTATCTATACTACAGCAGAAGTTGTTTGGAATGACGACGGAGCCATTAGAACGGCAAGTAATGACTCATTTGTAAAATCCCCTGACATCAAAACTGTAATTCAGGAGATTGTGGATAGGCCCGGATGGTCTACAGGGAATAGCATAGTGTTAACGTTTTTCCAGAAAACTGCCCCGCCAGACTATTGGGCTTTGCCAAGATTTGAGTTTTATGACGATTCAGACTCAAATACACCAAAACTAGAAATAACAGTATAGGTAATAAAAATGCCAGTAAACATTCCAGAAAGCGTTTTTACAAAATATTACGATGTAGTTGATTCCACATTTGATATATTTGGAGTCACCTGTCAATTAGTATATATAGAAAAGGTAGAGGAGATATCCAACACCTTTGACAATATACCTAGTAATAGATCAATCAATTCGCACAGGAGAGATACGAATATATATAAAAGAGAAAATAAAGTCATTAAAGAAGTTGAGAAACTCGAAGACATTAAAATTAAGGTTTATTGGGATAGCAAGAGTTGGGTTAAAGTTGGTGGGGACATAGTTATACCAGATAATAGTATACAAACCATTTTCTTTGCTACAGATTTAGACAAAATCATGAGGGCAAAACAGCTAATAGTTCACAAAGGCATAAAAGATAAAAAAGAGATGAGGTTCAAAAAATTTGGCGAGCCTTTTCCAATGGGGTTGCGGCAAGATAGGTACTTTGGTTGCTTTTGGGAGAGAGACTAATGTCCATCTCACTAAAAATTTTAGAATCTAATACACGAATTTCTGGAATGATATCTAAGTCGATATCACAAGAATTAAATATAAGGGTTGCGAAAAACAGGAGTAAGGTCGAGAAAAGTATAAAAAGTATGATTCCCGCTTGGCTACACGAACAAGATGAAATTACAAGTCTTTTATCTGACGGTGTAGTAAATTCGCTTAACGCACAGTTTGGCATCCCAAAAGGGACTTCATCTGGAGTTGTATCAGCGATAGTGTCTGCTGTTTCAGAAAGTGTTATCGTGGAAGTTGGTAAAATAGACAACACTTTAAGGGGTTTAATAACATTTAAGATTCAACCAGAAGATTTCAGTAATCTCTTGGTGCTTCCGCAAGGATTTGTACAGACAGTAACAATTAGTGGCGGTAAAAGCTTACATTGGTTAAATTGGTTACTAACTATGGGGTCGGCGGCAATTGTAGGCGGCTACGAATATCAACCAGGAAATGACGGAAGATCCGGAGGCGGAACTATGGTTGGCGGTGTGGCTTGGAGGGTTCCCTCAGATTACTCCGGAACAATAGACAATAACTTTGTGACAAGAGCATTAGAGAACAGAGAAAAACAAATAATTAACGCACTAAAGGGTTTATTTTTATAATGTCTTTTTTTAGCCCACTCAAAGGTTTTAAAAACATAAATTCATCCACCCTTTCCAATGATATACAGGACGGGTTGGTTGAGTTTTTTGATTGGGCGTTATTAGACAAAGGTAACTACTTTAACGTAACACTTAATGAACAATCCCCTAACGGTGAGGATTATAGCAAATTAAGGTTATCATCAAACGATTCTTATACTTTAGGACAAGTCTGGGAAGGGTTTAGAAAAAACTGGGTTTGGCAAACTGGCATATCCGTGGACGGCATGGACTCTCCTTTTGTTAGCTCAGACGCCAATCACTTGGGAGTTTCGGGGGTTTACGTAAATGACGTATTTCAACCATCCTCTGGGGTAGGACAATATGCACACAGTATAGACCACTTTAACGGTAGAGTGATATTTGACTCTGCCATACCAAGTGGTTCTAAAGTACAAGCGGAACACAGTTACAAGTACATCAACGTTGTTTATGCAAATAACGTTCCTTGGCTTAGAGAAATACAAACCAGCACTTTGCAGCCCACTAGTAATTTCAATGAAGTTAGCAACGGAGCTTGGGACATACCAACAGAGACGCGATTACAGCTACCAGCTATTGCTATCGAAGTTGTCCCGACTAGGAGGTTCAAAGGATATCAGCTAGGCGGAGGTCAATTCGTCTACTCAGATGTAATATTTCACTGCATAGCAGAAGACGAATACACCAGAAATCAGATGGTAGATATAATCTCATTACAGAACGATAAAACAATACATTTATTTGACAGTAATTCTATAAATCAAGACTCTGATTTTCCGTTAGATTACAAAGGGTCTGTGGTACCCAGTGCCTTGAGATACCCAGACTTAGTAGAAACACACCCCGGAGGTAGGCTCAGGCTTACAAATGCCAGAATAGAACAGATGATAATGGCTAAATCTGACGTTTTTGGGGGCGTAGTAAGGATGACAACTGAAGGAATAAAGGCAAATATCTAGTTTTTGTGTATAATTTATTAGAAAAATAATCTTTTTCATCACGTAAAGGAGAGATCCCTCATGAGTAGTAATGACAGAATATTCTACGCCTGCCAAGCCGTAGCCATAACCAATCATGGCGATAATAGTGTCGAAAGTACAAACGGTACTGACATGGTCTATGGTCTACAGAGCGTAGGAATGACGACCAACTTCAATCTTGAGCAGGCGTTTGAGCTTGGCCAGATTGAAATTTATGAAAACATCGAAGGTACACCAGATATCGAAGTAACCTTAGAGAAGGTACTCGATGGTAGACCCCTTATATATCACATGGCGAGCACGGGCATTGTAGATGGCTCACAAAGCGGCTTGGTTGCACGTTCAAAAGAGCGATGTGACCTCAGACTGGGCATTTATGATGAGTCTGCAAACTCTGTCTCTAAAGCTTCGGCCAATGGCGGCAAACCCGAAGTTGAGGTTTATTGTTCCGGATTGTATATCAGCAGTATCTCTTATACGATCCCCGTAGACGGTAATGCTACAGAGTCTGTTACACTGGTTGGTAATAACAAGCAGTGGTTGACTGGCTCTGACGTTAAGATTCAAGACGGCTCAGTTGTTAATTTCGACGGTAACGATGAGCCACTCATGGGTGTTGATTCATCGGCCAGTGGCGGTGTTGTAAGGCGTGAAGACGTACTTATTAGTGGAAGTATTCTTCCAAAATCCATCAAGGGCGTTGCGGGAAGTGGATACGGTAACGCACTTAATGACGATGGCAGTAATAGGGTTCACGTACAAAGCTTTAGTGTTAGTACTGACTTTGGTCGTGAAGACATTCTGGAACTTGGTAGAAAAACTCCTTACGCTCGTCCTGCTAACTTCCCAATTGAAGTTTCTTGCGAAATCGAAGCTATCACTAGTTCCGGCGACTTTGTTCAGGCTTATGAGTTTGGTGATCCAAGTCTTTATACCACCACTGCTTCCGGCAACAATACCTCAAATGAAAATATTTTCCTTTGCGTGAGACAGGGGTATGGTTTTGACTTAGGCACTAAAAACCGTCTTGCCAGCGTAAGTTATGGTGGTGGAGATGCTGGTGGTGGAAATGCAACCTGTACGTATAGTTATACCAACTTTAATGACTTAGACGTTCAAAGTATCAGACACAACGCTGCCCCGTTTGGTTTTGGTGGCTTGAAGAACGGCGGAACAGGCACACCTAGTTACGCTAATAATGTTGGTCAGGGTGCATTCCCAGACGACCTATACTTTAGCTAATAGCCAATAAGTTTTTGTTATTGGTGGACGTTCCCCCCTATTTGCGATAGCGACTTAGGATAGCGAGTAAAGAAGGGGGGAGAGGAAAGGAAATTAATTATGAACATCTATACTCCCGTTTACTATGAGGTTCTCCATGACTCCATATGAACGGGAGTATTTTGTATCTAGGATTAGGGCGGGGTTTTATATTGTCAAACTACGAGACTTTGACGTAAAAATATTAACGCCCACCGCAGAGGACGAATTCTTTGCAAATCAAGTATTTATGGAGTCGTTTGATAGATCCAGAGGCGACGACTTCATGACTGAAGATGAGATGATTGATTGGCTCAAGGAAAAGGGTCTATGGTCTGACGAAGAAGATCAAAAAATAGAAGATATAGGAAAGGAGATAGAAAAGCTAAAGATAGAAATTTTTAATGCTAGGAGCAATGTAAAACTAAGAGAGCAGATTAGAAGATATATTAGGGCCGCTGAAAAAGCCCTAGTGAAGCTTAGAGAAAAGAAACAAGACTATTTTACTAATACTTGTGAAGGAATTGCGTTACAGGACAAAGCTGCCGAGATCTTTAAGAGGTGTTGTTTTGTTGAGGGAAAACCACTAGATTTTGATCTTGTTGATCAGTACGACCTGTTCCACCAATATAATGTGCAGATATTAGCAGATAAACAAACAAGAGAGCTAGCTAGGAACGAACCTTGGCGTTCACTGTTTATCTTAAAAGATGAGTTAAAACTGTTTTCAAATCCAGACGGAAGACTCTTGTCTTTAGACCAGAAAGGCTTACTTATTTGGTCTAGGATGTATGACAATGTTCAGGAGTCTATGGAGTGCCCAACTGAAGAAGTCATAAACGACGACGACATGCTGGACGGCTGGTTTATTGTACAGAGGAAAAAGGCGGAATCAGAAAAAGCAAAATCAGAGCTAGAACAAAGAACTCAAAATGAGAAGATTTCTAACTCTGACGAAATTTATGTTTTTACCGACTCCAAAAAAGAGGCTCAAACAATAGAGAGTATGAATTCAGTTAACGCGTCGATGATAAAGAAAGAGAGATTGGCTACCATAAAAGCCAAAGGTGGTGCCGAAGACAAGGACTTCAGGGACCAGAAGATTAAGTTATCAAATATGCAACATCAACAATTTAAGGAAAATTTTAGGAGGTAGAGATGAATAACTACGATGACCTCATCCGGAAGCAATCAGAGTACAAAAGTGTAAGAGAGGATAAATATAGAGTTGACTCTAAAGACAGGCTTTCAAAAATATTAAAGAAAAAAGTACAGACCACCATGATTGGATCGCTTAGTTCTATAGAAGAACACTTTTCATTCCTCTGGTCTACAGATAGTTCGGAAATGACCCCAGAACAAAAAATGATGTATGAAATTTTTCAAAAGGTCAGATCTGAGATTTTAGATAAAGGAAACACCCAAGCACGAAATATAGATGCTGAGTTAGCTCAATATGACGTAAAATGGTTAAGATACCAAAATAACATTCCAGTTAGAAACCAAGACTTAGGAGAAGGACAAGATGGCTAAACTAAAGAACAAAGTAGAAAAAACAGTAACATTTGAAGATGGCAAAGAAGTAAAAATTTACGTACAAAGACCAAATAACCAGACTGTAAAGTTGGCAGATAGGCATAAATCAAAAGCTTGGAACCAAGCAATACAAGATGATGTGCTTACCAAAAAAGAGCTTGGCGTTTTAATGAAGAAGCGTGGTATCTGGGATGAAGCTAAGGCCAAAGAGGAAGATGACATTACTAGAGATATAGTAAAATTAGAGCGTGAGTTATATACGGGTAAAGACGGTAAAAGCAAGCCAAAAGTCTCTGAGGGGCGAGACATCGCTGTTGAGATTAGAAAGGCCAGAATGGAGCTGAGGGAGTTGATCGCAGAACGTATCTCCCTTGAAGAAAATACGGCAGAATCTTTAGCTGATAATGCTAGGTTTGATTTTTTGGTGGCCAACTGTACTTTCTATGAAAACGGCTCTCGCGTGTATAATTCTTTTGAGGAGTACAATAATCAAAGTGCTGACGAAATTGCCTTTGCAGCTGCAACAGCCTTGGGGGAAATACTTTATAATTTAGACTCCTCTTTTGAGCAAAACTTACCAGAAAACAAGTTCCTCAGTAAATTCGGGCTTGTAGACGATAATTTAAGCTTGATTGATCCCAATACTGGGGATACAATTGACACCAAGGGAAATAGAATAGACGAAGAAGGCTACCTTTTAGATGAAGATGGCAATAGAGTAGACAGAGAAGGTAACACTATTAATTCAGAGGGGTTTTATGATCTTAATGAAAATTATATCAATGACTTAATAGTTAAACCTAAGCGTACCAGAAGAAAAACAACTAAAAAAGAGGCACCAAAGGAGACTTTGGAAGAAGCGAAAGAACCGGCAACGGAAAGCTAACTGGATAGTGTAGTCTTACATAACAAAGGTAAACAATGTCAAAATTTGTACTGACTGCACAGTTACAACTACAAGCACCTAGAAACACTAATCAAGTACTAACCCAAATGAGGCAACAGCTCTCAAGTGGTGTTACTGTACCTGTTAGTGCTAAGGGTGCTGCACAGGCACAGAAGCAGATAACGCAAGTAGCTAATGCTACCCAGAAAGCGGCGACAGCAGCTGAATCTATGGGGAAAAGCTTTGGATTGGCTACAAAGCGTTTTGCTGCATTTACTGTGGCTAGTAGGGCCGTCAGTCTGCTGACCAATTCGCTAGCAAACTCTATATCAGAAGCCATCGATTTTCAGAGAGAGATGGTGAAGATTGCCCAAGTTTCTGGAAAGACTATGGGTCAGCTAAAGGGTCTACAAAACACCATCACAGGTCTAGCCTCTTCACTTGGTACATCTAGCACTGAATTATTAAAGGTTACTAGAATTCTGGCTCAGGCTGGTGTTCAAGCTAATGATTTAGAGGTTGCGTTAGCCGCTCTTGCCAAGACCACACTAGCCGCTACATTCGATAATATTGAAAACACGGCTGAGGGTGCCGTTGCTATTTTGCGTCAGTTTGGAGAGGGCGTAGGTGCCTTAGAACGGCAATTAGGTGCCATCAATGCTGTTGCTGGACAGTTTGCTGTTGAATCTGGTGACCTCATTGGTGCTGTTCGTAGATTTGGTGGTGTCTTTAAGTCTGCCGGTGGTTCTCTAGAAGAACTCCTCGCCATCTTTACAAGTGTTCGTGCTACGACTCGTGAAAGTGCTGAATCAATTAGTACTGGTTTACGTACTATCTTTACACGTATTCAGCGTCCAAAAACTATATCATACCTTAGACAACTAGGTATTGAGCTTACTGATGCTGAAGGTAAGTTTGTTGGCCCAATGAAAGCGGCACAGCTACTCTCTGAAGCTTTATCTGGCTTGGCAGAGGGGGATTTACGATTTGTTAAAATCGCTGAAGAACTTGGTGGTTTCCGTCAGATTGGTAAAGTCATTCCTCTTTTACAACAGTTTGAAACAGCACAGCTTGCATATAACGCCGCTGTAGACGGTGGAAACTCTCTCAACAAAGACGCCGCTACCGCTCAACAGGCATTGGCTGTTCAAATAGAAAAAGTCAGAGAAGAATTTCAAGGCCTCGTTCGTACCATTACAGATAGTTCTAGTTTTCAAATATTTGTTAGAACTTCTTTAGAGCTTGCGAGTGCTCTTATAAAAGTTGGCGAAGCGTTGGCACCACTATTACCCCTTTTAGCCACAATGGGGGGCATAAAGTTAATGAGTGGTTTGGGCGGCTTCATGGGTGGCATAGGTTCTGCGATCCGTGGTAAAAATCATGGGGGTAGAGTACTTGGTTTCAATAGGGGCGGTTTGGTTCCGGGTACGGGTAATAGAGACACTGTGCCAGCTATGCTTTCCCCCGGCGAGTTTGTTATCCGCCAGAGTAGTGTTAAGAAGCTGGGTGCTTCTAGACTTCAGGCTATGAATAATAATAGATTTGCTGAAGGTGGCGAAGTTGGAATATTAGCTGTCAGTAGTAGTTCTGGTAGTGGTAGAAAAGAAATGATAGAGAAGGGGAAGGTAGAAGCTGCTGCAATCTCCAAAGCCATAGGTAGCATAAACTGGAAGGGCACGAGCGGTAACTTCAGCGATGACCCAGGAGCTGGAACCCCATTCTTAAAAGGCGGCAGGTGGAATCCGAATCTGCCAGCGGCAAATAAAAACAGTATGCAGAGGCTGTTCAATAAAAATGCAGAAACCACTACTGCGTATGGATTCCCGCTAAAAGCCGTCGATGGAGACACAGCCACGATTGAAGACGATATTTTATCAGATGTCAGCGATGGTATTAAAAGGGGTATAAACAATATTGGCTCTAGGGTGGGTGGATTGATTGGTATAACTAAGATATCGCCAGCTACCAACGATACAATCGCAGAGGTCGGTGCCGCCAGCATGATAGGTAAAATGTTTGAAGCTGGAATGACACTATTAGACTCCTCCAAGTTAAGCGGAACTAAAAAATCTAAAGATGAGGGAGCTAATCCAAATGCCGCTTTTGATTACGCTAATGGTATTGGTAGCAAAATAGCTGGTAAGTTAGGAGATTCTCAAGTAGCTAAAAAGCTTGCTGATATACCGACAGACGCTAAGAAGATGTTATACAAAGGAAAAGATGGCCTTAAAGATTCTATTACAAAGAAAAGAAAAAATGTTATAGCCGAAGAAGTAGCTAGAAGTGAGCAGTGGGCAGCAGAAAAAAGATCTGCTCTTCAAGCTATGACAAAGACGAGAAAAAATGCGGGTGGCGGCATTGGTGGAACCGACACCGTTCCTGCCCTTCTAACTCCCGGTGAGTTTGTTATCAATAAGAGTGCTGCCCAGAGCATTGGTTATGCCAATCTTAACAGAATGAACACCAAGGGTGTTACCGGATTCGCTCAGGGTGGACCCGTTGGCGTCCAAAAATTCGCGATGGGCGGGGCGGTTGGCTTCGCTGCTGTTGCTGGTATTTTCCAACAAGCAGTTGCGAATTTCGGAGATAAGAGTGAAGAAGCTTCGGATAAGATGTTCAGGAACACGGTTATATTTGAATCATCTATTAAAGCGTTAACAAGAGTTATTGTTGGCTTTTTCGTCTTTAAAGAAGTCGCAAAACAGATGAAGAACTTTGGCGAATCTATCCAGAATTGGGCTTCGGGGCCAGATGGAAAGTTTGAATCAGACGCAACGGCACAGTCAAAAGCAGACGCCGAACAACAGAGACAGGCCAACGCAGTTATCACTGGCGAAGCGGAGTCAAAGGCGGTGGGTGGCGAATCTGCAATGGGTGATATATCTCAAGCCACCTTCAGTGTTGGTTCTGCTATAATCAATATTCAGTCACAACAGGCTGCTGGGGGTGCAGCTGGAGATCCTGGTCGCCCAGAGGTTGACCTAGCCGGAGAATACGATCTCAGCACAGGCAGAGGTATGGTTGATAAAAAGTCTTCCATCTCGGATATAAATGCAGCTTCACAAGAGCGTGCATCAATGGCGGCAGACGCTGAGGACTTACGAGCACGAGCAAAAAGCAGAATGATGTCGGATTCAGGTGGCGGATCAATTGAGGCAAGACTAGAAAGAGCACAAACACGAGAAGCAGAAGTAACCAGCCCCGAAGCAAAAAAACGAATAAAGAAGAAGAGAGAAGAACTGTCCCTCGCTGAAGGTATCAATCCAAAAACTGGTAAACGCAAAAATGACAAAGGTGGTAATATAACAGCAGACCCAAAGAAGGCTGCTAAGTTAAGGGCAGAGCTAGAGGCCATAGACAGAGTTATGGCAGACGTGGCCCAAGAAACTAGGGACGCTCAAGCTAGCTTTGATCTAGCCGAAAAAGAAATGCGGGAAATGGAAGCGGCGGCAGATCAGCTTGACCAACAGATAGAAGCAAGTACGAAGTCCTCTAAAGATGCAATAAGAGTCAGAAAAGCTGAACTAGCAGCAAGAAAAGCCAATGCAGCTAGGCAAGCAGAATCTAAAAGGGGATTAAAGATCTTAGGCAAACAGTTTGGCTCTTTCAACAGAGGTCTGAGAGAACTTGGTGCAAAAATGAATAACGCTGGACGCAAGACAGATGCGTACAGGACCAAGTTGATAAAAGCCAACAATATGACGATAAAAAATACCAAAGGGTGGTCACTCAACGCTATAAAGACGAGAAATGCAGCAAGGGCGAGCAAGGGTCTGAACGTAAGCCTTAAGATGATGGGTAGAGGCCTCAAGGGTGCTGGTAGATTTGTTAACCTTCTTGGTAGAGACGCAAGAAAATCCATCAAACCACTACAAGCTCTCGGTAGGAGAATCAAAGACCTAGGCCGTTCAGCTGCACGTGGTGTCGGAAGGGGAATCGCTAAGGGTGCTAACGTTATTGGTGGCGTTGGAATGGGCATGAATGCGATAGCTGGTGTTGGTTCTGCAATTACGGGTGCTATGAGCCAGTTTGCCGAAAGAGAAAAACAACAAGCGATCAAAAGTGGTGACACCGCAGGTGCCGCAAAAGCTGCTGGACAGGCGGCTCTTTCAGAGGGGATGGGAGAAGTGTTTACTGCGGGCGGGTTCTTTGAGGCGGTTTTTGACCCATCTGGTTTCGTAGAGAGAAGGCAAAAAAGAAAAGAATCCGCAGAAGCTGAGACCGCCACACAGGTAGCCGTGTCAAATACTCAAGCGACAATGGAAGAGATAGGTAAACAGGGAAGCACCGCGTTTAGAACCGCTGAAGGCGATTTAGACGTTGCGTCTCTCAGTAGCAACATAAGCAAAGATGCTCAAGAAGCTAGAAGCCAAATAAGCGATCTGGACCCCAAAGAACAGAAAAAGTTAAGGGCGGAATTAGACGCTTCTATGAGGGCAAGCATACAAACTATAGCCTCAAGAAATGTTTCCGAGGCGGAAGCTGTTGCAATGGCTGAGGAGTTGGCTGGAGGCAACGCAGAACTTAGAGACCAATATGTTGCCCTAGCTAAGTCAACCGTAGCCTTGAGGGTTGCTCAACAAGCACTTGCTAAAGCCAATTTTGATTCGCTGAAAATGACATCTGCATTCAGTGGTGCTAACGCGGCTGTAGACAATCTAATAAATGGTCTTCAAACTGGTTCTTCTGAGCTTGGAGGCTTCATTAATAGCATAAAGACCGCACAAAGTACGATTGGTGTTGATGCTTCTTCTGCAATTGATCAGGGCGAGGAAGCGTTGCTAGCAGCTGCCGGTGGCAATAAAGCACTTTCATCTTCTATTAAGGGGCAAGCCAATGTAGCAAGAGCTGCCAATCAATTCTCTCAAAACATTGGTGGGTCTATAACAGAGGGCGACTTTAGCAGGAGTGATTCGGAAAAAGCAAAGACTCAACTTAGAGAAAGATTACTAGCCGCCATTCCTGACGATGCAGATGACGCTACAAGAAAATCGATGGAGGCTGCAATAGAAGGTAGATTAGCAGGAATTACAGATGAGAATGTTGCTACCATAGACATCTCTGAGTTATTGGGGGGTATTTCTGAAGACGCCAACAAACAGGCGGCTGGGTTCACCGAATCTTTAGAGTTGTTAAACAAGCACAACTCCACAATGACGAAGCTGTATCAGCAGCGTGAGCAACTAGAGCTTAAAGCTGCACAGGCTATGAATAAGGCCATTGATATACAATTAGAAGCAGCTAAAATCTTTGAATCCTTTGGCGGAGCAGCATTAACCACAGACCAGAGAACCGAGGCTAGAACCGCACAGTTTAATAATATTGGTGCTATGGCTGGTGTTCAACTTGGGGGTAGTGGTGCCGCTGATATTAGAAGGGCGGGAGAGCAACTAAGTAACATAGTTACGTCACAAAACCAAATGCAGTTTACAGACACTATGGTGAGGGGTGCCGTAGGAGATAAGGCTGGACCCGGTGTATTCGCTGGTGCTCAAGGCGTACAACAAGACAAGCGTGAGGAAGCAAAACGTGCCAACGAAGCATTAATACAATTTACTAAACAAAGAGTATCTTTACTCAAAGAAGAATTAGCAATAGTTCAGAAAAAGAACGCAGCAGAAAAAAGCTCTCTTGAAAAATTATTGGCGGGTGATGTAGAAGGGTTTATTTCCGGTCAAGCCGCCGCTGGTGCTGGTGCAGCCTTGGCCACTGGGGATGCCGGATTAGCCGGTCTGTTTGGTGCTAGTGCTTTAGGTGCAGGATTTAAAACACTAGAGGGGCAGGGTCTCTCAGACGCACAGATGCAGCAGGCTGCTGGTCTAAGCTTGGGTGCGGTTGGCATAAATGATACTAGATCTGCACAACTGTTAGCTGGCACCACTGCCGAAGAGGAAGCAATAAAATCAGAGGGTAGAGAACTCGCTGGAGTCATGGGTGACTTAGCACAAAATCAGGCAGAGTTTGAAAAAGCAGAAATTGCAATTCAAGACGCAGTAATCAATGCTACAAACGCGACATTCAGTAGGGAGGTAGAGGCTATATCTAATAGAAATGTTCAACCTCTAGCTCGTGGTGGAATGGTTTATGCTAGCCGTGGAATGTTTGTGCCTAGGGGTACAGATACGGTGCCTGCCATGTTAACCCCCGGAGAGTTTGTAGTAAACCGCAACGCAGTCCAAAGGGGCAATAATTTACAAATACTAAGAGCTATGAACGGTAGGGGTCAAGGTGGTTCTAATGCGGTCGCCATGAGTAATGGAGGTTCTGTGGGTTACTATCAAGACGGAGGCAGCGTTGAAGCTGCTGCTGGATCGCTAGCTAGCGTTATACCAAATCTACAGAATGTATTCTCAGATTTTGCTGCAACAGTAGATAAACTTGTTAGTACTAAATTCCAAGTAGCCTTAGATCCTACAAATGTTAATGTAAACTTTAATGGTGCTTCTTTCTTAGAAACAATGAAAGAGGACATCAAGACAGAACTGTTAAATGAGGTTGGTGAACAAATTAAGAAGGCCAAGCCAAACACCTCTGGAGATCTCAAAACCGGAAACACAGTATTAGGAAACTAGGATGTCACAGCAATTCTTAAAAAGTTTAGAGTGCCTCTGCATAAAAGGCATTGAGCAGACCTGTCCAGCAGGTGGCTCCTTAGAAGCAGAGATGACACTCAAAGAAGCCTCTCTCGTTGCTGATATCAAAAGCGAGGATTCAAAAATATCCTCACCCGGCGAGAAGCTATCCTGCACCTCTACAGACGTTGAGGTTACCGGTACCGGCCCCTATTACGAAGTTACTATCAATAGCCCCACTGAAAATATTGATGGGTCTTGCGATTTTATTGAAGCTGGTTGGGAACTGGTTGTTACTAGGGAAAACTTTACGGGTAAGCAGTTTGAATACTATGATGTAAAAAGGAAAAACCTTGACGGCACAATTTTAGTATTTGGTTTAAGCCCATTTCTTTTAGAGGAAGGGGTCACGTTTGAGTTTCGTGGCGTTGGGCTAATAAAACGTCCAGACGCGATTGTTGCGAAAGCTTTTGACCAACTTCTAGAAGCTACATCTGAAATAAATAAGGCTCATTTGGGTGCAAGTTTATCTATTAAACCTGACGAACAACCGTTAGAAACCGGCACAATATACTCATTTCACTTGAGGCCCAGTCAAACCGTCAGATCTGGTGAAGTCACGACAGTAACATTTATACTACCGCCTCTACAAAATGAATATATAACCCACCTAATCAAAAATAATCAGAGTGATGCTACAGTAGTTTTCAGAAACGAGCTTGGCGAGATTATATCTACTGGGCAATTTACAGGCTTCGTCGGAGAGTCCCTCGCTGATGGATTTACGCTGAGTGGAACTACTTTTCCAGAAGACGAAGTTCAAGAATATTTAAGAGCTGAACTCATAATAGATGTTCGGTTTAAAAATATGGTGATGAATGAGGGTAGTGTTTTACCTGATCTCACCGCTACATATTCAGTAAAAGAATCGTTGGAAGCTGAAGGAGTCCTTGATCCGGGTTTTACAGACAAGGTTGTTGGAGACTTTGGACTGTTTAGGTGCGAGCAGAAGTTGTTCCCATCGGGAGACCGAGTCATACAAGAGGGTTTTGGTTCTTTTGTCGGCCCAAGAAAAGAGGAAAGCAATCTTTTCACATTTATAGATGAGGGCGTTTTTGATGGTTTGATGTTTGACCAGAAAGACGCGTCCACACTGAGTGATGGTACCGATAGTTTCATAATACCAGATTCTGTACACACAGAGGGATTATTCCAATATAAGTGTAACCTCACAGACTTCACCGTTAGACCGGATCACACTAGGCTGCACATGCGTATTGCTGCACCCATTAGCAATTACGAGTCTAGGATCGCCCCATTATATACCGTCTACAATATAAATCTTCTTGATCCGTCCGGCAACCTCGTCATTAAATACAAAGACTTTAGTCTTCGTGGTGATTCTACAGACAGAAATAACAATTTTGGAACATATTCAACTGCTCCCGAATATAACCTTTTCACTGATTATTATGATTGGAATCGTCCCCAAAAAGCCCACCTTTATGAAGGCAGTGGCTATTCTCTCTCTTTTAGCGTTAGGGCTGTTTCTTTAGATGACGCCTTTGATTTTGGTTTTGATGAAGGCTTTGAGGAAAATTTTGTATTTCCAGAGATTATAGCAGATGAAGACGGAAATAATTATTTAGCCCTAGATGGAGCACCCCTCTCCACACAAGAGTCTAGGTTCATCAACCCAACTGACGCGTTTAGGGTTTCGGCTGTAGAAATTTGTAATAGCGGTGGAATAGGCATTAGAAGAGAGCAATATCTGCCAATCCACATAAAAGTTCCTACAAAAGGAAGAAGGGTTGAACAAGATTTCCTACCGTCCTTTTTACCTCTTTCTAATTTTGATTCTACCATCTGGCCATCTGTTAGCAGTGTGTGGAGCTGGTCTTCCGATTCTGATATAACTAATGTAAATAAATGCAATGCAGACACAATGCTGTCTGCTATTAGAAATAATGCAACTTCTCAGTATATAACAATGGATTCAGCTGAGGGTGGAGGCGTTGCAGATTCTGGCAAGCTAACAATCAAGTTCTCTAACCAAAAGGCTAATGTAAAAGATATATCTAAGGGTGCATTCAATTTTGCGTTTGATCAAAGCACCAAGAATATTTGGTGGAAACCTAGCGGTGCATTTAATGTAGAAAACTCTGTAGACACCAACGTTAAAGATATATCGTTCTTTAGTGTTGACACCCTAACCTTGAAAGTCCTAGCTAAAAAACAAGCTGGGTCTAGGGATTACGCATTAGACGTAGTAGGATATAGCGACGATAAACTTCTTAACAGAACATCGCCATCCGGAGGTTTTATACAAGACCCTTCCGGTATTCACCTAAACAACCTAATTGTCACACAGCAGGGTCAATACCCCATTGTCTCGGGCTTTAAAGGTAATTCCAATCAATTTGCTTTAGGTGGTAGGTCTATTTCTGAGCATGATGATTTCTTCACATCTAGCGGTAATGACCATTACAAGCTGACGCAATATCCTATGGTTACGGGTACTGATTTTGAACTGTATGAAGTTCCCCTTAAAATCAACCCCGACGTTGATAAACTTGGGATGTTAAGAGATTATACATTAAGCTCTCTGTTAGAACATGTTTACTTAGATATCTTCCCAATTCCTAGTGGTGCTTCGATAGCCCACATCTCTCTAAGTGTTAGATACAAACCACAAGACGGTTTGAACATGTCTACATATGGGGGACCAGTCGCCCGTGCTCAAGATGGTAGACGTGAAGGTGCCCTGTTCCCAACATCTATGGGGCCGCTTGACAATATATTGAATGCTGGTTCTGGATATGCCCCACTTTCTAGGATTTTAGATATACCTCACTCGTATAGAACGCCTAAGACAATCAAGAGTAACTATGCAAGGAGATGGCGTGGTGCAGAAGGTACTGTTCGAGGGCCATACGACCCAGATCAATTTAGCTTTGGGTTTGAGAACCCGATCATAGATTATCCCTTCCTGTCTGGTTACTTCAAGTTTGACCAAGTAGACGGTAAGTATATAAAATCTTCAGATCTTGGACCTACAGATGTAACTAATCCTATGGGTACCCTTAGCGGACTCATGGTTGGAAATACGGATATATACCACAATGTCGGTTGGCGTTTTGCTAGTGGAACACTTTTCCAGCAGCATTTACCCAGTTATAGCGGCAACTACACCACCACAGACTGGACATCCTTATCCAAGGGTTCGTTTAATTTTGTTGGCGACCCAATGTATGGAAAAATTGCCGACGCCTTCGATAGAACTGCTAGGGTTTCTGGGGTTCACGGAAACATAAACTTCGGCAATATTGATACGACCAGCGGATTTGCCATATTTACTAGGTTTACCCCAGACGCTAGTATCTCCGGCCAAAGCCACAACCTATTCAATAGCGGTGTATTGTTTGCTAAGTGGGACACGCCGTCTCAACTAGACTTTGCCTTGGGCTATAAAAACGGCTTCTTGTGTGCATATGCTAAAGACGATGAAGATGATTCAATAGTTGAAGTTATTGACACAATACCTTACAGTGGATACGTTTACCCATTAAATATATTATTGACATATAACGATCATCAAAGCAGTGGTCTTAAGTTATATGTGGATGCGGAAAATTATTTTGGTGATTACGAATCTGGAGACTTTGACCCAAGCTATGACGCACCACATCTTCTTCGTGCGTCTTCAAGTAAGTTTTATAAAAAACCCACAAATGGTAGTCTGACTTTAGGTTGGGGTGCTGGTTCTGGCGTTGGAATAAATGGGTTTATTAGTGAGTTTGGTGTATCTACTTGGAGTTCTGGAGCGGATACTCTTTATGGCTCCGGTACGAATATTGTTGAAGCAAATGCTGACAGGACATACAAGCAGGTAACTGCCAAAGACTTCTTTGATAATCTTCGGGTAACGTTCTTTAATTCTGGCGTACCACACGGAAATGATCAGTTTGGCTTATGGGACAGAGTCAATGAAAACACTTTCCACGATTGGCAGATTGGCGACTTTAAATACTGTGAATTCTCTATAGCGTTTGACCAATGGCAAAAACGCCCAAATAGAGAACAGATTATATTTGATATAAAACATCATGGCTCCGGATACTCCTCTAGGAATGATTTATCCCTACCTTCAAGTATAGACCCCAGAGTCTCCTATCACACACAGATAGAAAACGACTTCTTGAGATTCCACCTCAGTGATGTTCCTGACCATTTCTATTCTGTAAACAGAAGAATAACAAAGAGCTTACCGGCAGGATACAAATTCTCAGAGAGAGCTTTGGTTGTTGAAAGTGTGATTCAACACACAACAGACCATTCTATCATTTGGCCACACTGTGATGGCAAAGAGGGACCAAGGCTAGTTGTTAGTTTGTACAGTAAAAAGCAAGACCCGTACTGGACCGAGGATGAACCCAACTGGGGCTTGGTAAATAGAAAGATACATAATGTAGAACCTTCTAGCTGTGTTATGCGTTTAGACACAACCTTTACGTACAACGATCTTGTTGACACCGATGAAGAGTGGGCTATATTCCCGCAGGAACCTAGACAAACAGAGTTTAAAGAAAAGTACTTCTCCGAAGACGTTAACGATATGTTTGTTCAGTATGACTTGGTTTATCCTTCGGGCAAGGCGTTTGAGTCTAAAATACAACTACACTCATCTCATGTAAGAATGTCTGATTGTAACGTTCTTTCTCGTGCCACATCTGGTTCAGGCAATCTGTACACTGTGGGTGCGTTGGGTGTTCCTTCTGGCACTTTAAACTTGAACCTGCCAGAAATACCTGTACCCACCTCTGGCACGCTAAATCTGGGAATAAACGTTCCGATACCGGTAGATGTTCAAATTCCTTCTGGGCTACCGCTTAATATTAGCGGTCAATACGTCGAGAGAGGATTTATGATCCTCTATACGCCGGAATTCAATACACAGGGCGAATTGAATCTATTTATGCCAGACCCTGCGGACTATACGTTTACACCGGTTTCTGGCTCTCTTAACTTCTCCATTCCGACACCGATAGATCGGATTTCGGAGGGTGACGATTCTATAAAGAATAAGTATTTAACATATCCAAGTGGATTTGCCACATCTGAAGCAGCAGAGACGGAGGCAAAACGATTGGGACTCTCCGGCTCCCACCAAGACTTTACCGGTGATGTATTCTTCCCAGGCGGAAGATCGGATTGGGATGAAAATGGCGATGGATACGTAGACAATTCAAGAATAAGGGGTCCATATGTTCCCCTATTCATGTTAAACACTGACGACCCAAAACTAGATCAATTAAACCTGTTTACTTTTGCGGTAGGTTCAGGCTCAGGTATCAGAGGGATACTTAATCTTTCCATACATAACGAGCTGCCGAACTCAGAACCTGGACCGGTAAGTGGTTCGATTAATCTAAATGTTATAGGTGTCCCAATCTTTAAACAGATTAGAACTAATAACAATATACCATTATACATTAATGCTCCGAATATAATTAGTAGCAACCCACTCCCACTTACCCTAGGCTTCAACGAGACTGATACGCCACACAGCGGAGAAATGAACCTTTATACTGCCAGCTATAATGTGGGGTCAAAAGGGTTTGGCTCTGCTTATGGTATGTGGAACAACAATAACTATGGAACAGGTATTGAATTACAAGATGACTATTTAGCTAAAATTGATGCATCGAATGAGATCAGGGGTGTAGACCTCTTTGGTTATGGGTCTTGCACCGGAGATAGCCCCAGAAAAGCATTTGATTCAGCACTGATCACTGATGGTGTTACGTGGAGAGAGGCTACATGTAACGACGGTGGAATATTCAGAGCAACGGATACATATACTAATTCTGGAGCTAGAAACTTTTCTGGTGATCTAGGATATAGCGGTAACTATTACGGCATCAGGAAGTTCACGCAACTACTACCATCTAGACCGTACTTTACCGAACTAACAATAAAGACGGGTTCCACAGATCCAATTAAAGTTCCTAGAACTTTTGAGGAATGGGAATATGGTATGTGTGGCCCAGACCTAATGAACGATAGCGGCTGCTGCACATCGGACTGTGATCAAAACCTCATGTTCTCTGGGGTTAAGCTGATTGGTGATGATGCCTGCGGAGTTCCACCTTCTAGCAACTTGTGCATAGACCCTGAGACGATAGTCGCATCCGGAAGAAACATTGCAGATAAGTATGGTTACAAGGTTTCCGTAAAGGGAGATCTAATGGCTATTTCTGCACCAAAAATCACCATTCCTGAGTACGATCAATACGGCGGCGGTCATGTTGGTGTTCCTTCTGGAGGTTCAGTATTCTTATACAGAAGAGGGGTGGATGTAGCTGGCAAAAAGGCTAGTTGGGAATTAGAAGAGCAGTTAATGCTCCCGACCGGATTCAGAAAAGACTACATAGAATTTACGGTACAAAACTTACTGAAATTTGATAACTTTACAATTTCCGGTGCTAAGTGGCAGATCGGTCAAGAAGGTAGAGAGTTTGGATCTTCTTTAGACATGGCCGTAAGCGGTGATGTTGAGACGATTGTTGTCGGTGCTCCTAGAGCTAAGTGGACAAGACAGTTTAATGAGATAACTACGTCTGGAGTACCATGCGGAACAATGGTGGTAGCAGACCTGTTTGAGTACAAAGAGAGTGATATCGCTACAATAGCTTCTACCGCCAAGAGATTTGACATTCTTTGGAAATATTTCTCCGCACCTTGGTATGGAGATTGCGATTTAGGATGCTTACCCGCTTCTCAGCAATTCTATCCGCAAATCGACATGAAGACTATAGTACTGCAAACAACCTTTGCCGGAAGAAACTACCCAGAAGTTCCTTCCGACGATACTTGGTTCGTACATAAGTATATCAACAGGCTTGATGATTTTGATTTGCTTGTTGATGTCGGTTCCGGAGTATTAGGGGGAGAAGGTACGCTCTCTGAGTTCTTCAGAGCCGGACAACCGGTTGTGTTTAACGGGATGGTTTCCGGTATGAAGTCGGCATTCCTAGAGGCGTTCCCCTATAACACTAGCCTACTTTATGATGGAACACCAGCAATATTTGGTATGTTTAAAGAAAAGTCTGGATCTACAGCTGGTGCCTTACAATATACAGACGGCGATGGGATTGTTCATTCACTCTACGACGAGTTTGAAAACTTCTACAACGAGTACACCTTTGAGAGTGGCGTTTACGATCAGACTACAAACCTAGACGCCAGCGGTCACCTTAATACGGTTCTTGGGGTTTCCGAGAACTGGGCCACTACAACCGTCAATTTGATACGGGATACGTTCGACTCAGGAAGACTCTCTACAACAAAGACTAATGACACCCTGAATAGAGATTTTATAACGAGTGGTGTTGGCCAAGAGTGGGGTGACAGTAAAGCTTATGACATAACCCAGTTTCAAATTCCTCCACACTCTGGGGGTAGGGTCTATGTGTTTGAAAAAGAAAGGGACAACTTCAACTGTGTTCAGATTATATCTTCTCCGAAAAACTTTACAGACTTTGTAGCAGAAGAAATGGAACCAGATGAAAATGGAAACTATCTGTTTTATGGTAGAGAGTTTAATGACAGATTTGGACACTCCGTTGGAATCAGTGCTAACAGCGAAGTCATATCGATTGGCTCACCATTCACTAATTCTCCATGTAGGATATACGAGAAAGACCCCGACGAACAAGCTAGAGTCTATGCCGCACTTTCTGGCTGGTTAGTAACAAATAGTAAGAATGCCGGTCTCTCGCACTTCCATACAATTTTTACCGAGTCTGGTAGACTTAAAGCACAAGAGTCTGCTTACGACTTCTTAACACCTTCTGAAAGACTACAATTTAGAGTAGACAATAACTCAAAGCCTTATAAACTATCCCACAAATACGGTTACGGAAACATCAAGTACGTTGGAACTAGACAGTTTTTACCAAGCTTCTTTGCACCAACGTCTAGACTTGGGTGGAGTACAGCCGTTAGTGACGACGGATCTTCTGTTGCGTTTGGTGCTCCCACCGACTCATTTAATGAATTTGAAGACGCTAACGTTTATGCAGACACTTTAGACACTTGGGCTTCTTATCAACACGCTGGTGCTGTTAGAATGTTTGAGGCTAGAAAAACATTTGATCATAGCGGTGTTGTAGAGTTTGGTAGGTTTGGCAACTTAGACAGAGCTTTACACCCAAGCGAGGTATCTAAAGGTTTCTACGACCAAATGGGCTTATATTTTGGTGCGGGAGATGATCTGGGCGGTACTAAAACCTTCAGAAGAATGGATTTCTCTGAAATAGAAATTCCTAGAGATGCGGGCTTGGCTTTCATTATTACCCCAGAAATAGACGCAGTAAGCGATGAAATTATAGATAACATTAAGAACTGGCTGGTGCTTGGTGATAGACACTTAGTATTGGTCGGGAACGATCCGGTATGGGAAGAAAACGGCGTTTACTCTAAATCTAATGATGTAATCAATAAGATCTTAAAAGAGCTTGGCTCGCATATGCGTATAACCGCAGCCAAGAATAAGGAGATGTCATTACCAGATTGTGTATCTGAGGAAGATAAACTAGACAATAAATATAACATTACGCCTTCATTACAACCCAAACATGGTGCGGGGTCTGTTTCTCTGAGAGATAATTTCTACGCTCGCGGTGTAGGCGATATCAGAATCAATATTGAAAAGTACGGCTATTCAGATTACGAACAGTACATGGATTGCCCAGAGGGTGAAGACTGCGATGGTAGTAAGTTTATTGTTAACGAACGTTGCGAGTTTCCTCTAAAGAATAGCGGAGACCTAAGAGCAGAGTGGCATGATACATGCACTAAGACCGTTGGGAAAAAGTGTCGCGTTGTGCATTATACACAAAGCTGGCCTTTACACTTCGCTAATTATACACCCAACTGCGACTCAAAACCTTTACAGATAATTAACAGGCCAAAGTTTGAGCCTGTCCCAGTATTAACAACCGCCGAACACCTTCCGGCTAGAGTAATAACATATCCAGACACTTCTGGGTATAGTTCCAAGTTTAAAGATATTTATGAAACCATTATTGAAGATAAGTTCACACCTTTTGCTGACTATTCTGGGGAGCCAGAAGGTTCAAAACATCTACCTATAGAATCGTTTAAGATTAAAGAAGATTCGGATTCCAACCTAGAAGGAACATTTAATTCGTTTAATCTAGGAGCTTTAGTAGATCCAGATCCAAAGAATGGAAGAGATGGAATACTTCAGGGGGTAGCAAAAACCTACGATCCAGACAAACCTATAACCTACAAACGAAAAGATTTGTACAAACCTTCGACGCTGGCACTGTCTGAGTCTGGCGTTAAGGAAGACGGTACGTTTAATAACTCCAAGGTTTACCTATTAGCCAGTCAGTGGCCAGAAGACGATGGTGGACGAGGTTTAACATTCGCAACTGAGAATAAGGACAAGAACACAGAATTCTACATAAACATGCTAAAGTATGACTGTAATGAAGTTCCTCGTGGGTGGCACTTAGGAGGATGGACTGGCAACACATCTCTTAAAAATGCTTATTATGTTAATAGAGAAATAGATGACGCGGATAGTCAGCATTCTTTAGCTAGTAAACTCAGGGCAGAATTCCAAGGTCGTGGTCTTGGCGGATACTTCAAAGAAAATATGACTATACCGGCAGACGGAGATATAAGCCAAGAGGTTACCTTTATTTGGATAGCGAATCCAGAAGGGCTACCTTCTGACAAAGAAGTTGAAAAGATAAAAACTTGGATGAATACTGGCGAGAAGAGACTTATAATTACCTATACCGCTGCGGACAAACAAAAAGCACAGCTTTATGCGGGTAATGTAAATGAGATTTGTGAAAAACTTAATATATCCAGTAGGCCATTCTTTGTGCCAAACGATGGCGAATTCTTTGTTACACCTGACCCAGACTCGCACTACTTGAAACCATACTCACTACGTGGTAATCGTAACAGCGAGCAAGCACAACTTACGAATACGTCAACAGAGCCTCTATCCGGATGTAAGGATGGCTACGGTTTCACACCCGCTTACAATGATAGCACAAGTGTTTCAGGGTTATGGGTTTCCGATAAGAGTAACGAACTGTGGCGTGGACACGTACCTGACGCTCAGGGCGGAGGCGGTGATACATCTTTTGCGAATGATTTACGACTATTTGTTCCTATCTCGGGTGGTTCAAACTACGAGAATATAATATTTTATGATGAACCAATTTTCACCCATATACCCAACATACCTAACCCAATATGGAAGATAGAAGGACAGTCTATAATAAAATTCCCAACAATTCCCCTATCTGGATATAAACTTTTCTTTGACTGGGTGTCTGAAACAGCTGTCGAAAAAGAAAGCTTGCTGGTTGAGATAGAGGGTATCAAATCTCGTGTACCCACAGCTTGCGACTACTTCCCGCTGCACGATAAATGCAATTCAGAGAATGAAGGAGGAGGGGAGCTTGACCAAGAGGGTGATGACGCCAGTGGAGGAGTTGGTCTTCACCTTGACCCGACCCCACCAATGACACCTCATTACAGGACAGATATTAACTTCGTTGCTAGGGGTGAAGAAGTAACAATTAAGTTTTCTGCCGCAAGTAGAGGTGAAATACAGGGAGACCCACTAACACCCGATACAACACCTAAAACAGTTAGAGTGCTCTCAGTTTCGGGTTGTCCAATTCCTATTGATAGCGGCATAAACTTCAAGAGAACTGAGAAGAAAAAACTAGTAGATAGAATTGAATACGATAAAAAATGGACGGTATTCCCAGGTGGTAGCAGGGTTATACCAGCTGTTTCTAGACCCGTTATGCACAAGAGCCATGATTACTGTCGTCCGTTCCCACCGGAAACCGATGAGGGTTGTGAAAACTTCGGAAATGTGTTGATTGAAGATGGACCTGTAGTCGTAGCAGAAGAGTACGAAAACTTCTCAAGCTTCCCGAATGGTAAATCTAGATCTAAGATTATACTGATCTCCGACTCTACAATGATACAAGGTCAATGCTCACACTATCGTAGCGAAACGAGTAAGGGCAACCAAGCATTTATTAGAAGCCTATACCCCAGTAGGCCTAGCAAAGAAGCTACACGTGGTCTTGCGGGTGGGAAGGACTTCGTGTTTAGTGTTACACCTCTTGACCATGATAGCGACCAAGAAACGGTCTCTTCTCAAGGTAGAAGCTTCTACTTTACACAAAAACTCAGAAGTCCAGAAAGAGGTAGTCCAGCTAAATATCATGCGGTTTCAGGTATGATTCCAAACATGACAGAACCTCTATATAGTCTAGGTGGAGCAGTAGGAAGTCTAGACACCTTTTACGACAACGAGGATACATATCACCCAAGCGATCTAAGCAGACCAAAAGAAATAATAAAATCAGAAGAGATTAAACAAAGAATAAGGAACTGGGGTAACGACGCTAAGAGTGATTACGGCGTATTTCCTAAGTTCAGTGGTGACTTTTTGAATTATGTTCAGACTGGTCCTCCAAAACGCGATTACGCTGATTGGCCTCAGAACCCACTAGGGATACCGGAAGGAAAAGAAAGAAAGTATATACTAGATGCTGGCGTTGGCGGAGGATTACCCGAGCTAATGAAGTTGAATAATACAGACTATCTAGATCTTGATGTTTACTACTCCGGCTGCTTGGGTGATCTTTTTGGCTATTCAGTTGACCTAGTAGATAATCAACTTGTTGTAGGCTCTCCGTTTAATGGTTTTGTTTCTAGCGGAACTAGTGTTAGCGGTATTGTGCAGTGGTCAGAAATCAAGGTTGATGAACCTACCGATGGCTTAGAGTTAGCACAGGATGGTGGTGGCGGTGCAGCCTTCCACTTCGAGAAAACCGGCAGTGGCCAGAACGTTGTTAGCGAATTTTTACCTTGGGAGTTTGGTTCTAAGATTAAACCTAGCAGTGTGAACGTCGGCATATATGATTTCGGGGGAGATGCAACCACGGCTTTAACACAACAAAAGGGTAGTCATAACATAGACGACGCATCGTTCATAGAAGAGTACGCTAAGAGATCTGATAACTTTGGATTCTCTGTTGCTATAGATTATGACATGATTGCTGTTGGTGCTCCGAACCACGACTACGAAACACTCCATCACCACATATATAGTGGAGTTATACATGAGAATGGCCTAAGCACTGCTTTCCAAAGAAAAAGCTTTAATGCTGAATATGACATTCCACAGCATAGTTTCTATGACCTAGGCGACTCTGGTGTTAGGGTAGACAAATTTGATAACCTAAGCGGGACAATGGTCTTGAACAATGGAGCTGTCTTTAACTTTAGAAATGAGCTAGTAGACTTTGCAAATAGAACAAAAAATTGGATTTTTGCTGAAAAACTTTACTCTCAGGGCTATAATGATAGGGGGCAATCCGATTATGAGCCTAAGTTTGGATCACCTGGGGAGTATGTTGTATCAGTTAGCGGTGCTGAGAATGATAGATTTGGCTGGTCAGTTTGTATTGATAGAGCCAAAAGGGGCGATAGTGGATACACACTGGTAGGAGGTTCTCCTTATCACGATTGGCCAACTAGCGGAAATCACCCCACAAGCGGGCTAAATAACGCTGGAAGTGCGTACACTTTCGACGCAATGCTGAGAGAACAAACGCCTAGTATTCCAAATGAAGGAAGCTGGATGGATGCTCATGTATTTGCACAAAAAGTAGATGCGGCTGAAAATCTGTTTAAGAGAGTTTACCAAAACGTAACTGGTGATAGTGTCACACACTTAGTCACTGGTATAATTATAACAAATGACAATGGAGATGCATTCTTAGAGGTTTCTGGATTCGACCCCTCCACCAAGGGATTTGTTTCCCATAGACCGTATGTAGATTCCGTAAAATTTGTATTGGCCACTGGAACTCCATCTTCAGGTTCTATGAATTTGAATATTTCCGGAAGTCCAGTCGTTGTAACAGATAATATGAACCTCATGTTATCGGGTGCTCCGTCCGCAAATGTGTATAATAGTGTGAATATGTACCAATTTGGGGCACTTGGTACTACTCCTTCTGGAATGTTTAATGGAAGTCCAAGCGGAATGAATATGTTTATGGCTGTTCCTAGCGGGTATTCGTCAGGAATACTTAATTTGAACCTTACTTCTACACAGACAACCGGAAACCTAGATTTGAATATACGGGGTTACTAATGCCTATTAGAGTTAGATATAAAAACGATCCATCGCAAGAGTGTAACATTAGACCTACACCCTTTGTGCAAATCTCTACAAACACCCTTAAAAATAAACAAGGGAATTTTGGTGTTACGTATAGTATAACGTTGACGGGGACTCTGTTGCCAGACGAAGGCTCGCCGCTAGCATTAGACCCACAAACAGATCTCCCCTATGCGTATCTAAAACCCGGCTCTGTTGTAGGATCAAATGAGCTTACTGGACCATACGGCCTGTTTGACAAGACACCGCTAAGTGCCCAGAGTAGACCACCTAGGCAGCAAGTTAAAAACAGGTTTGCCTCCGCCCTACTGAGTAAACAGCGGGCTTTAAGAGCCTTATTTGCACAGGATGGTCAGAGGATAGAAATAACTGACATCTATGATCAGGTCGGGGCGACATTGTATTGTAACCCGAGAGTTACAAGCATCAGCTTCACCGAGGGGAACTATGTAAATAAGTGTGAGTATACTATAAATTTAGAGGCCGACGTTTTACTTAGAGGTACTGGCCCAGATTCCTATATGGACGCTGAGTCAACTTTGGCGGGTAGCGGCGACTTAACAACCACTTTTGAGCTATCAGACTTTTTAGAAGATCCTGGGTCTGCTTTCTTAGAAAGCTTCGATGAAAACTGGGGGTTGGAGGTAGATGATCAGCAGGGCCAAAGTGTTGATCATCCAAGGTCTTATAGAATATCACACTCTATTAACGCAACGGGCAAAACTTTTTACAAAGAAGATGGCAAACTTTCCAAACCGGCTTGGCAACAAGCCAGAGATTTTGTCTTAAGAAAACTCTCCAGTAATCCAAGCGGAAACTACCCAAACGTTGCCGGAATTATAGGCAGTGGCACAATAAATCTTGTTAAGTCATACAGGGGTTATAACCACGTAAGAACAGAGCAGGTAAACGAAACTGCTGGAACCTATAGCGTGACAGAAAATTGGCTTTTAAGTAGTGGTTTAGCCAATGAAAATTATAGCATGTCTACGTCCACATCCAATACAGATCCGTTTGTAAACGTCAACATTGACGGAACAATAACCGGAATGTCTGAGATATCACCAAGTGGATTTGATAACTCGATAGTGACTGCCGCTAGCGGTGCATATACAAACGCACTAAGGAAATATAATGAAATATCAAACAGCGGAAAGTTTGGAATATCTAGTGATATTTATAAAAGGGCTAATAACTTAGTTGCTGTACAGCTAAATTCGCAGCCGGTGTCAATTAGTTTAGGAACGAATCAGTATAATGGTCAGATTACCTACAGCCTAGGTTTTAACAATAGGCCAACGAATATTATATCGGGAGTCATAGCTGAGTCAATACAGGTAGATGATACTTATCCCGGTGACATTTTTGCTGTTATACCAGTGTTGGGTAGAAAAACCGGTCCAGTTTTACAGTATATAGGCGGTAGGTCAGAATATAGCAGGAATATATCAATTAACCTTACAATGGACTATACTAAAATCCCCTATGGGTCAGAGAGAGACACGCTACTCCTTAAAAAACCCAGTGTTGTCGAACCAACTGCTACCCAGATTGCAGATCTACTAAAGGAACTTAGCCCACAGGGTGAACCCGGTATTCGTAAGTACTTCATTTCTCCCCCATCGGAAAGTTGGAATCCCAAGGAAGGTACTTACTCTTTTAATATATCATTTACATATGAGTTGGATAGATAATGACACACGAATGGAAGGACTTTCATCCAGACGATGGCCCTTTGTTGCCCCTTAGTAGTGGACAACAGGCACCTCCCGTTTCTGGAGTTTTGCCGTCTGGTGAGGCACACTTTTTTGATTATCGACAAGATAGAAGTGTTAACCCTACGGTAAGAAGTGACAACGGTAGTGGGATCAACTATCCCTTTCCCCACCCCAATCCAGACACACCAAATCAAGAGAAATTTTTATCCCGAGAAAACCCACTGGGCCTTGACGATAAATTTACGAAGGAGTGGTGGGACGCTAGTGGGATATTGAAGACATATCCAGAGTCACCCAATTCAGGTTTCTATGATTCAGATTATAAAAGCACAATATTCTCACCAACCGGAGATAAAGTTCCTTTCTCCAACGGTAGAGATATAAAATTTACACAGATAGATGATTTTGCAGTATTCAATCACTATGTTCACCACTATAGATTGAATTTTGATTCTGCTCCCCCAATAACCATACCATATATTTCTCAATACTTTATTTCGACTATGAAACAGATTGAAGGATTTTCAGCTGACTTTGAGGCACCAGCTGCAAGTGGAGAACAAGATGACAATTGATCATAATTATAGCACTATTCCAACTAGCGGAACAATAGACCCGCAGGGTTCTTGGCCCAAAAAACATGTGTTACCGCAGGGGAAAAACGGCTCTCTGTCTGTGGGTGGATGGACAGTGGACAACGAAGGGTTTATACAGCAGACCTTTTTGGGTGCATCTATCACCAACTTTAACCTTAACGCTGGATTTGGTGACACCTCCTCGTCCCTATCTTGTCAACTCGTTAATGACGAATACAACAGGTCTGACGGTTATAAAGTGGGGATTGGTGACGACCCGTATCATAACGGAAAGTTTGACATGTTTGCACCACCGGTTGTGGGTTCCCCCGTATTCTTTAAGTTTGGTAAGAACCCAGCCACGGTAGAACAAGCGTTTAGAAAAACCTTTGACGATTTATACAATATAAAAACACTGGCTGATTTTCAGGATTTTCCAGAATCTAGTTATAGCGAACCATTGGAAGAGGTGGAGCCTTACCATTATGTAGATTTAGATAGGAAGGTGGTTATAGATAAGTCTAGACTGTGGGACTTAGGAACGTTTGATAGGGGAAGAAATCACTTTGCTTTTGGCGGTATCTTACAAAGCTATACGCAAAACAGGGGGGCTGGAGGTAGCCCGCTGTTTTCTGTAAATGTTGTTGACCCCAGAGAAGTTTTGTCTAATGCAATCTTAATATTTAACAACTATCAAGGAACTACCTACAACAATAAAAATCTCTTTAATATCTACGGATTTTTAGAATATGATCCTACTGATGACCTTAAAAGTGATCTTGACACCCGAGCACTAGGTAAAGGTATTGTTAAAAGGGTTCTGAACCCAGACGGCACTTCTATTTATGCCGGTTTTGAAGATCCCGACCTAAGTTCCCCACCACCGGCAAATCTTCATATCGGTAAACTAGATGCAAACGGACTCCCTGTTGTCACTAATTTATTAGATCAGTATTATATTGATGATGTGCTTTTCCCAATAACGGGTCAGGGCTTTTCTAGAAGATCCTCTCGTGGTATACCATTCTACAGAATATCTCAAGCAATAAGAACGCTATTTGAGTATGATGGACCAATGCCCAGCGAGTACACTCAGGCTGGGTTTGGTGGCGTTGTGAACTTTAGAGGCTTTAATTATGTCGTTGACTTCACGGGCATTCCTACCGACTTGATCCCATTGGGTTATTTTGTTGACTTCGATCAATTGGATATGTTAAGTTTTGCACAAGAACTCTGTGATATTATTAGTCACGAATTATATGTTACACTTTTACCAGTGATAGATCATCCCGCCTGTAGCTATTTATATGAAAGAAATAACATACTCGCTAGAGCCGGTAAGACTTCGGAAATGGTTGCTGGTATAATAAGAATTGATGCAATTGACAAGACTAGGCAACCCAAGTATGGTGCAATCAAAGAATACTTAGATGGTCTTGAAAATAGAGGTGTTCATGTAGAAAATCAAGACGTTGGCTTTGAACTATCAAACGTTACTACAGATAAGTTTGTTGTTGGTGCTCAGAAGGTTGACATGGTATTCCTCACGGGCAATAAAGATAGAGACGACTTACAGCAGAGAAGAAACGAAGCTGGTCTTTCAAATAAGGTTGAACAACTACAAAAAGATCAGTGGTCCTTAGAAACATCCTTAAAACAGCAATTTCTTCCATTTTACGGTTTCTTAGGTGATAATAAGGCCGTTACAATACCCAAGGGGTTTGGTTCGTACCAACAGATACTTCTGGATAGTTCTAACCTTAATGCTTACGGCGTTGGAAATTATTATGTTGCCACAGAAATGGAACTGAGGGCGGCATTGGTTTCCTTTGAAAGATGGAAAGAATTTTTACTTTCTTATAACGAGACCTACATACAAGACGTTGCTCAGTACGGTGCCACATACGCGGCTGCTGCAAACGCAAACCCAGAAATAAACAAAGCGTTAAGAGACTGGAAATCAACCTTGGGCCTTCAACAGGGCGATGAGTTGGATTTGGCCGTGGCGGGTTTTGAAGAGAGAAAGTTTGCCGTTGCGGTACCTAGATCTGTTTGGAATTCCGATAAGCCTTATATGGGTGCTGATGGATATCCAGCAAGTCCCTGCAATCCCCCGTACGGATACCCACTATATTACAAGCGTGCTCAAAAGATAGGAATTCCGGAAGCGGGTGTTGTCCAAATACAAAACTCCGTTACCAAACTGATAACAAACTATCAATCGTTAAATAATACTACTGGCAAGCCCGATAAATTTTCTGTTATCCCCAAGGACGATATAAGGGAGAGAATAGAGCACTACGAAAAGGCACTAATGGAGATGAGAGAGTCTTGGTTAGCTGCCAATCCCAAAGAAGAGGAAAAAGATGGCTATAGAGATACCCCGAGGTTCAAAACGTTAGCATTAGCTATCAAAAAGGCCAGAGACTTTCAAGAAAATTATGCGGGAATAGTCAAGAACCTAGAAGACGCCAAGAGCAATAGGCTTGCTGCGACCAAGAACGCATTGGGTCTTGTGGATGGTGACGGTAAACCAAAAGATACACCTATCACTAGAATGATAGCGAACTTGCCCAAGACTGCCAAAAATCACCTAGACAATGCTAAGAAAGTTTACAACTTTGTCAAAAAGGTGGCAGAAGAGAACCTAGGTAAAAAATATTTAGTTAAGATACCAAAAGCTTGTAACACACGTTGGCAACCAAATATCGTCCACTGGAACGATGGAACTTATAATGAGGCTGCTGGCCCCTTCGGGTTTAGGCCGGAACCAATAAACTCTGATTTCGGGTTTAGGTTAAGCTTAGTTGGCAACCGCAAGTCCCAACCAGCAGACGCCTTTACAACTTACCTCAACTATAGAATATTAGACCATAATAATAGAAGAACCGGACATGCGACCGAAACAAATTATCCAGACGCATATACTTACGGTGCGTTAAAGTGTAATTTTAATCCGTTCGAGGAGCAGTGGAACTACAACTACAAGCCGGAGCCGCAGGGTGGATTTTTTGATTTTACGCTGATTGGCGGAAATCTTTTATCTAGGACGCAGGCAAATACGCTTCCGGCAAACAAGTTACCACAGGGTGCTAGACAGGGACTCTTCCCAATCGACACCGAGGCTATTATAGAAGATAGCAACAGAATCAAGTGCTACGCTAGGTATGACAATAGCCACTTCTTAGATTTTACTAATGTTCCTACAGATGATTTTACTCAGCAGACACTGGATAAAGCTGGTAACTTTATTCCCGACGTTATTGAGACCCAGCCAAATGTACGCCCAGACAAAAGAATGGCGTTTGACAAAATTCAATCAACGATGACTGATAACCAACTTTTGGATAGGCAACCTCCATCGATGGCGTTTGTTAAGTGTCAGCTAGATGAGAGCTTCTACTTACCACCAAAACTGCAAAGAAGAAGTTTATCCGTGTGGGCTACCGAGTACGACCTACACCTAGGTGAACCCTCATTTGACATTGTTGAGGCAGAAGATCCAGACACCGGTTGTCCCGCTTTCCAGTTTAAGCTCAGGAGGCTTCAGCCGATATTCTCCGTTGCTGAAGGCGGAGGAAAAGGTCAAAATGTTAATCATTGTGATTTCTTGAGAAGGGGGGATGGGATTGTTCACACAGAGCTTAGAGATTTAGACTCAGACCATGTCTATGCCATCATAACAGTGCCCGGTAGAATACAGTCAACGGTAGACCAACGATGGGCTTCTGGACCAATGAAGGCTTACAACACAGTACAGATAGAAAACATATTAACGGCAGACGTTGTAAAGCATCCAGATTTTAATAAACCAGCATTCCCTGAATTACAAGATGAGGTTGTGGTATGCCAAACTAAGGAAGAAGAGTATCCTGGAGGATTTAATACTTTTGAAGAGGCTTTCGCTGCCGGTTCTCCTCGTGGTCAGGTGGGTGCATTTTTTGAAGACGGAAAGTGGTGGCCTGGTGAGGCTTCCGACTATGTTGAATTTACCTTTGAGAACCTAAACGAAATGGAAAGGGTGCAAAGAGCAGCCGTGAAGGGTATCGCACTTAGTTCCCCCGAGGGAGGTTTATCCTTTATACAGCCGTCACCCGTGTACCCGAGCATGGTAGCAATACCGTTAATGTCAGAAGAAAGATGTTATGGACCTTGGCTTTCTATGGCTAGTTTAAACACGGCGAACCCTAGAGAGCGTTATACAAATATTGGTGGTAAGATAGAGTTTATCAAAGATGAAAAACTAGCACCTTGGAATTTTGCGGGATACCAACTACTCAACGAGGCTGGTTCCTTACAGGCAGACTTCTCAAACAGTTTACTATTATTTAGTGAAAGAGGTGGATTTGTTATGCCAGAGGCTCCAACGGGCCTAGCTATAGCGACAGCACTAAAGAAAGAAGGACCGCTAATAACCTCCATTTCAGTTGACGTTGGTGACGGAGGCGTTAAGACCACCGTTAAAATGGATCTTTATACTGCACAATATGGAAAGCTACAGAAACAAAAAGAAGGTGCGATAGCAAAAATTGCTAGAGACAGACAAAAGATTATTGATCAAACAAATGACGCAGCAAGGAAGGGTTTTGGCAAGGGCCAAAGTAACAAAAACTTAGTTGCATCCTTGTTAGCAAATGGGGGGCAACAGATTTTAGACTTGGTTAAAGGCAACGACCAATTCTTTACTGACGCACAGAAGGGTAAAAACCCGAGAACGCTATTTGTTCTAGATGATGTTGGTGGACAAATGATTTCAGAAGACTCTATCAAAGAATCTATGGAACAATACCCAGACGAACTATTAAGACAAAAGGCACTAGAGGACAAAGCAATAGCTGGACCAGAAAATATTTTTACGGGAGTTTCTGCTCAAGATAACCATCCAAATATGGTTTCGTTTGAATATTCAAACCCTAGAGCCATACAGGAATCCATTATGCCCCATCAGGGCCGAAATGCATAAACAAAGGAGAAAAGGACATGGCTAAAGATTTTTTCGCTGCATCGAACTCTAAAGAGCCGGTAGCGGACTTTCACGCAATAATCACAGAGCATCCCAGAATGATAGCTTTGGGGTTAGGTGTATTCACCACCGGAGATCTAAACGCTTGGTTGCAAACTTTAGAGGGTAATACCCCCCTAGACCCAACACCTCCCCCGCAAGAGTTCTATAAGAACTGGCGAGCTGTAAACTATGCAAGCATTGATGACATACTTGGACACGGTTCTAAAGATGAAGATGACTGGGGCGTCTTCCATGCTTGGAGGAGAAGTGAGGCCACCGGTAAATATGCCCAAAAGTCAATATCAGCTTGGGATTATAGCTACATGGGTCTTGATGGTGCTTTTACGCAAGACGATTTATTGTTGGGTAGCTATTGGAACCTATCTGACCCAGACGGCGTGATCTTTACACACATAAGTCCAGACGGGGAAGGTATCGCTGATGGTTGGACGGCTCGCGGCCAAGCTCCTTCTAAGTTCGGCAGAAACTTCTTCTCGGGGTCTCAAAGCTCTATTTTACAAATCATAGAAATGAATCGATTTGTTAATCAATTCAGAAGATTCTACCCAAGAGGCGAATGGTCAGATAGCGTCCACCCAGATTTACAATCCGCAAACCTGTTTGCAATGGATTCATTTTTAACTGATATAAAAGCTAGCAAGTACGGTTTCTTAGAATTTTATGCCGATGTTCCTTTTAATATAAATCAAGCTGATGGCGGGATACAATGTGTAAAGGTTGACAGGGTAAAATTTAAGTTATACTTATACGACGACTCAAAAGTTAGAAATTCCAATAAGCTTGTTGTACTCAAAGACCCTAAATTTGCTGGATACAAAAGAGATAGTTTAGGTAGGATTTACAGGTCTAGTAATGATGGAGAAATGGTGGAAGCTAATACTTCCAACCCAGGGGAGCAGTCTGTTGGAGAACTAGAGCGAAAATGGAATCCATATACCCAGAAGTGGGAATCTGGAAGTGCCAACGTGTTTGCCAAAGTAGTCACTAGAATCAGACAGGCTGTTAATAACCCTAGCGTAGAAAGCTTAGTAGATAGTGATATAAAACAAGATCTAGATGGAGATCCAGATAGACACTTTGCTCCAAGTAGTGGTCTGTGTATGCCAATTGAAATGCAAAACGGAAACCCCATGCAGTGGCAACCAAATTATGCTAGAGCTTCTGGGTGTAGGGAGGAGTCTAGGGAAAAAGCTACAGTAGTGGGGTATAACTACAACCCCCTAAAATCTTACCCCAAAGACACACTGGTTATGTTAACTCAAATGGGTGGGATATGGCACATAACCGACATGGGTAGCGGCATTATTGACGACGAAATCTCTGAGGTTGATGCTACCATCGAGGGCAAGTGGGAGTTTCAGTATATGGGCACCAACGCAAACAACTATTTTGTTGCACTAGATTGGAATGGTGATAACTCCGTATTACCCGTAAAAAAAACCAAAGTAGACCCAGAGGCTATTGAGCGTGCTGTACACAGAAGCTACTACTGGGACGACGTTCAAAATGGTGGGGATGGAGTGAGTTTATTAGGAGGATTGCTAGGTGCCTTTGACGACTTTCACGATGCAGGAGAGGTAAGGTGGAGTAAAAAGGGTCAAAAACCGCTGGTAAGCATGAATGGTTATTGGCAATTCACATCTTTTGATTTTATGGACCCCCTTGTTGGCGGCACCCATACTCACAATTTCTTAGCTTCAACAAATGCACTACAAAATAGTGCTGGAACACAAACTGGTGGTGGAGGAGACATCGATGTGGGTCAATCAGCTCATACAGGCGGTTTTTTTGGCTGCTGTTTTCCAGACGGGTATACACTAAACAGCACTAACGCATATTTTAATGCTCCGGGTACTGAAAGAGACTTTGTTATATTTCCAGCCAGTAATGGAACAAGTGCCTATTCATTAGTTAATAATTTTAATAGCAAGCTCTTTAACACAAGTATCCTAAATAGCAGTCCAGCGGCTGAACCATTCATAGATCCAGCACCTGGTTTTCAGAGGAAGGATCAACTTCCTACACGCAATGACTATGATAATGAAGGAAACTTGATTACTCTAGAAGAGCCTTGGGGAGACCATCCAGGGCCTATGAGTCCACTAATAGGTGCATATATTCCGGCAAGGAGCAAACTTAAGAGTCTTCTTCCTGGGGCAGACCCAGAGGCTCCAAACCCAGCATACGACACTCAGTATGACAGAGAGGGGGAAGCACGTCGGAGTTTCACAAGACCGCATCAGCCGTATTATTCTCCATCTATGTTTTATCAAGAAACGCATTATAACGCTAGGGACTTGAAGCATCTACCTGCTGACATAGCTACCCTTTCAGCCCCCGGTACTGAAAACGGCTGTCCAATTCAAAATATACATGCGTATGCCGCACTTATGTCTTCCACTAAAGGCGGGACTATGCGGGAGGCTGTTAAAGATATTTTTAGGGAAAGACACTGGCTTTTCAAATCAACGCCGTTACCCACGACGGAACAGAGATACTCTCCCTCAGATTCAGCCTATGGCTTTAAACCAAAACGTGTTAATAAAATTCAATTTAGCCCGTTAAAATATGGGACTTGGACGCAGTTTATAGGGGGGTGGGGTAAGGTTTCTGATTATGTCTATGGTGCTGACGGAACGAAGCGTTTTGATGAGCTTGATAGAAGAGACAAAGCCGCTGAAGCCGTTAGATTTTATCATCCTAGCGACGGAAATAAGATAGTGCCGATATGTTCAGAATTGTCAGCTATAAGAAATTTGGGTTGGTTGTCATATGAGTCGGCTATTGGTACGAGACCGACGACTGCGGGGACGATAGGGGGGAACAGATATATAGCCCTCGATTCAATATGGGACGATAAAAAAGGATTGAAACTAAGAGGTGACCTAAAACAAAACGGTATGAGTATAAATGTTATGGGGTATGGCGGCAGAGCACACTCTAGAGATTGGTGGAAAGGGGCTTTATACAATGGTGGAATAGATCCACATAAGTACACCAGTGAAGCTAATTTTCCGAGTGATCTTAAAGATGGTCAAACCGGAGACAATATTGGTGCCAATGTTTTTGGAGTAATAGGTGCAACAGCCACAGCTGCCGCAAACCAGCAGATAACGTTTAACACTAGAAATACTCTTGGTATGATGTGTGAGAGTAAACGTGGAACCATGAGTGCCTACCTCAAGCCTTCTTGGGGTGGTAGTGATGTTAATACGCTATATTCAAACAAAACCACTATACTGTTCGCAACCATATACCATGCTCATGCTAGGGAAGATACCATTTATGATCCTAGATATTTTGCCGTACATCACTTTAATCCAGACGGGTTGAAGCTCCTAAGTCCTGCGGTCCCGGGCTATTTCAATAACGATCCAATTCTTTATATTCCCACGCCCTTTCAGCAGCGGCAAGGAAGAAATATCGTTACAATAACTCAAAACATCATGACCAGAGACGTTGTATTAGATGATAACGGTGTACCATATCAGGATAGTGATAACTTCTATAAACTTGGTCCAAACAGAATGCTTTCAAAAGAAGTTCCTCAACCATCGAGATATGGTCCAGATGGGGGTACACCCGTAACATGCCAAGTAGGAGAGCAAGTATTTAAGGATGTTGTGCTGGGTCAGACAGCTATACTTCCAGAGCAGTTCTGGAATTTTACTAGCGACAGAGTAGGAAAGCTTTTACCATACAGGCATTATAAAAGACAGATTGGTGTACCCTTTGCAAGCGGTGACGTGATTGATCTAAATAGTGCGGCTACTTCACACACCTCAGACGTAGATGATAGGGAAGCTTCTACACATTTCGATGAGTTAATAATAAAATCATCTGGAGAGAACTATAAAAAGGGCGATATACTAGGCAACATAGGTACTAAAGTCAATATTTCAGTGGAAGAAGTTATCACCGTAAATAAGCCAAATAAACCGGGTGAACAGATTAGGGGTGTTGTCTCTAAAATTAAGGTGTATAATCCGGGGGTCATAAGTCCTAGTGTGTTCCCAAATAGTGACGCTAAATTAAAAGATGGTGTCACAGACGGTTTAGCAATTAGAAATGTAGCTGCCGCAGGCACTGGATTTGATGCATTTTTTGTTAATGGCAAAGTATACGCCAGCCTACCCATAGATCACAAGCCTAAGTATTTATCATCAGCCGGTAGGTACGTACAATTGAGTGCAGATGCAGACGTTGGACGTAGCGATTCTGTTACAAACACCAGAGATGATCCAGTAATTATTCTGGGCGGATTTGGCAATTTATTTGGATTTGGAGGAGGTGGCGGTGTTACCACCAACAGGGTTGGTAAGGATTTTGGCGTAGTTTACACCGGTAGGGACGTTTCCGTTCAGATTAAGTCTGACGAAAGATCACCAAATAGTAAATATGACATATTTTTCCATATGCATAACGATATTACCTTCACTCTTACTGATCCCGATAGATATGCGGACGTTCAAAACCCCACTGAAGTTGTCCAGAACTGGATTGAAACTACAATCAATGCAATTTGACCGTTTTTGTGTATAATATATAGAACTTTGTTGACAAAAAGGAGACATTTTTATGGCTACAATAACTTTTCATTGTAATGCGGCGACGAATACGCTCGAATCAGACTTTGATGCAGATCCAACACTCATAGAAAATTCCGCTGGATCTGGTCTAGGATTTTTTGGTGCTGGCTTTGGGCTTTCCGTGCCCGTTGGTCAGTATCAGCAGCAAACTTATGTAACAAATGCTAATGGTACGTCTTCCGGCGTACAGTCTACAAATACTAGGTATTCTTCGACAGAAGCCGATGCGGGCGGTATGCCCGGAAGCGGCATGTTTGCTGGAAATGACGCTTTTTTTATTGGAAATTCTGGATTGCCAAACCATATGGCACCACTAAATATTAGATTTGAACACAATACTGACGACGCCGGTGTTAAAGTTCAAAACTGTAAACTTAGAATTTTTGATAGAGCGAACATTAATAATCACGCCAGTGGTGTGACAACTAAAGTATATGAAGTCCGTCGTCCCCATCCAGTCAAAAACGGTTTTGCTGCTGGACAGGGAGCTTTAAAGCTTAGGGGTGACGTTGGCGATCACAAATGGAACACTTGGGATCATGAAGAAGACGCTTCTGTTGCAGATATGAATTTTACCCCAAGCCCAGGTCCTAGCGGTCTTAATACCTCTAGCGACGATCCAATCGCGGAGACAGAAGGGTCATATAGGAATTGGATCTCAAAATCTGGAGAGGCTTGTAGAGCCAAGCGTCATGATTGGTATGTCGCAATTAGTGCATCTCCCAATGAAATAGGATCTAAGACTGATTTTGGAATGTACTTTACCGTCGAATATCTTTAATTTCTATTTAATGGAGAACAAATAAAATGGCATTTTCACATACAAACCAAATAGCTTTTACATACACGGCTGGCGGGACATCCGCTAAAAAAACGATTTCTAGAACAGAGACCTCTGGTGCTGAAATGAATGTCTCTGAAGCAGTTACTACCGATGCCTCCACGGCAACTACCCCTATTGACATAGACGGTTTTGAATTCGCTACGAAAGCTAAGGCCGTGTCTGTTTATCTTAGGATAGATGGATTTGATTGCGAACTCAAAGGCGGAGCTTCGGGTGCAACCAAGATGGCAGACCTAGTCGATGGGGAGCCTTATGTCTGGTCTGGAACGGGCGGAGACTTCCCAGCTGGGAATGAGAACCCTATGGTAGACGCCACAGACATGTTAAAGGTAGTACCTGCCAGTGATGCTGGACTCGAAACCGCTGGGACTCTCACTGTTAAGGTATTATACGACCCAACGTAGTCTTTAGGTCTTCAAGTCTTCAAGGTTCAAAAGAAAAAGGGGTGGTTTCGGCCACCCCTTCTTCGTTTCTCCTTTGTTGTTTATTCGTTCTTTTCAGTTTTAGGGTTCCACTTGACCCAACCTCTGTCGGGCAACCAGTTGTCGCCATCTTTCCTTTTTGGAAATAGACCACCTCCCTTCTTATGAGAACCAAAGGATAGTTTTGCCCCGCAATCCATACAACGCAGTTCATAATATAGATTATCATCTACATTCCTCACTACGAAGCGTAGGTTTTCGGAGCCACATTTTCCACAGACCGTCTCCTCAAACACCTCCTGAAATCTTGCAATCTCAGCAAAAATGTCTCTTTGAGAATCGCCCTCTATTTCGACGCTTATGCGACCGTTACTAGTTTGATAATTTACCTTCATTAATTTCTCCAATCTGCTACGTAGGCACTAATATTATCAGGAATCAAACTTTTATCCTGTTGAAAATCGTTTAGTTTCTTGATGGCATCACTCGCTTGACGCTTATCAATCTTTCTTTTAACATTCAAGCTAAACACAACGTCGAAAAACTCAGTAACGCTTAGGTTTAGTTGTTTGCATTTTGAGTCAATAAAGTTGGCCTGAGCATCACTCATTCTATAGGAATCGTCATACTCGCCCTCAGTTTCCACTCGTTTTGTTTGGCTAATACTCTTTACAATACTAGCCGTATCCTTCTTGGTCATCTCTTCAGCGGCGACAGTACGCAACCTAAGAGCTTTTCTTAAAGCCCTGCCCTCAGCACGGGTGGCTGCTGTGGCGGTGTTAAACACACAAAACATGTCGTCTGTGTTGCCTTCCCAGCTATCAGCCACATCGGAGAAAACGGAGCCGTCACCAAACACAACTTCCCAAATAACAGTGGCTCTTCCAACCTCGTCACCGGTGGATGGAGGAAAAACCTGTGTTGGTTTACTAGAAACAATTTGCCCTAAAACTAGTTCAGAGACTCTTCTTAGGCCAGCACAAGTGGGCCGTCCATCAAACAGTTCATTATCAGCAAACAAGCCTAATACGTAGTCGTTCCATTCTGGAGACGTAATATTGGGTGCATCATCCATAATTATATCCTTCACGCTAGTATCCACCGTAGATGGAGATTCTAACTCAACATGTTCAAACAAATCGTCATTCTTCTCTAATTCAATCATTATTCAACCTCTATAAAACGTTTTGACCTTGCCGGAAACTTTCCTTTAATAGAATTCAGTTTTTGTAAAACCTGCTCTATAATACTTTCCTTCTTAGCTAGGGATTCAGAACCTAGAGACTTGACCCTTATTACGACGTACCCCTTACTTAGTAAGGTTCCACTTTTTCTTAGGTCTGCGTTCACTTGTTTCTGCAACTTATCATCTCCCCAGATAGGAAGAAAATGAGAAGGCCCATCTACCTCTATTATAGTCTTCAGCTCTGGAATATACAAATCTATTTCTAGATTTTCTGACGGAATAATCATTTCATGCATCTTCACCCTAAATCCGTCCTTCTCAAGGCGAGACTGTATAAATTTCTCCAGCTTAGAACCCTCAGTAGCTGCGGTACGAATGGCGGCGATCCCTTTAGAACGCATGTTTTCTTTTTGTTGTGCCGTCATGCTTTTCCAGTTCTTCTTGGCCATCTTGACACGTTTCGCCCTTTCTTTATCGCTCATTTCTCCCCAGTAGTCAACCAAGCTGCTACTAATTTTTAATCGCTCCTCACGAGATCTTTTCTTGCCCATTGTGGGGTGAGCACTTCGACCGCTTTCAAGTGCGTTTTTCTGTGCCTCACTTTTATTTTTTAGAGGGATGTTATGTTTTATTAATGTTCGTCTAATTTTATTTGGATATGTTTCCAGATGTTTAGCTATTTCATATGTGCTAAAGTTATCGTTATTATACATATCTATTACTTTTTGTTCAAAATCTTTCATGATAGCACCTTTTTAATTTCGTCAATACTCAGTTCTTTTATTTTTAGGGGTTCCACACCAGTTAGCCTGAACACTTCGTCCGAGTCTTCTTCGCCCGTAACAATCACTGGTACAGATCTAGCTAGTCTAAATAACTCTAGAACACCAAACCTTTCCTTATCCTGCTCACTGTAAAGATAGGACAATTTAAATTTATTGACTATCCTAGCGGCTGCTATTGTGTTTTCCATAGTAGTAGCTATTAAGTTGCCGGTAAACGACCACATGTCGGCAGAATTAAACATACCAAATCTATTACTAACTGGACTAAATTCTACATAGTTGTAAAACAAGCTGGCATCTTTTATGCTTCGCTCATCTACAGCCTCGTTTAAGGCATTGAAGATTTCTGTGTTCTGGGGGCTTCCCCCATTACTGTCTGTATAAAAAGCTATGTGCATTTTTGTTCTCCTAAAAACCATTCTATTGTTTGTTTTAATCCGGTTTGAAAATCTGTTTTCGCTTCAAACCCAAGCCTAGCCTTAGCACGAGTAGTGTCCAAACATCTGCGAGGTTGACCATCCGGCTTGTCGGACTCCCAGACTATTCGCCCCTCATATCCCATCTGCTCACCAATTTCAGTAACTAGGTCTTTTATCTTTATCTCCTTGCCTGTTCCCACGTTGATTGGCTCTGGGTCTACATCCTTTTCGATAGCTAGTCTAACCGCTTCTGCACAATCTAGTGCGAATAGAAACTCTCTAGATGCTTCTCCAGTACCCCAAACCCTTACCTCTCGATCACCGTTCTTCATAGCATTATAAAACTTCAAAATAAGGGCTGGTATAACATGGCTACTTGTTAAATTAAAATGATCGTGCGGGCCGTACATATTAACAGGAATGAGATTTACACAGTTCATTTTATATTGTTCGTGATAAGTCTCCAGAAGCTTCATTAAAGTCTTTTTAGCTATGCCATACGGTGCGTTAGTTTCTTCTGGGTAGCCACTCCATATCCGTTTTTCCTCAAATGGAACCGGTGTAAACTTTGGATAAGCACAGACAGTTCCCAATAAAATAAACTTACCCACCGAGTATATTCTGGAAGCTTCTATTATGTTAGCACCCATGATAAGATTTTCGTACATAAACTTACCTGGGTTTTCTCTGTTAGCTAAGATTCCACCAACAGAACCAGCTGCGTGTACCACAATGTCAAACCCACCATCTCTTATCAGCTTGTTGCATATTTCTTGACTTCTTAAGTCAAAGTTAGAACCAATTCCGTGCAGGTCGTATTGGCTGGATAGTACCTTGGTTAGGTTTTTTCCTAAGAATCCAGTTGCACCAGTTAGTAAAACTTTCTTCACACCATTCTCCTTTGTTTAAAATTCTTCCAAGCCTTACAGTCGATTGTCCAAGGTTTGAATTTGTACCAATAGTGATTTATACAAATCTCGTTAAAGTCGTCGCAGAAGCCAGCACAATTATTCCATCTCCAATCTATCTCCTTGTCCGTATAATTGTAGTCAATATACCTGAAGTAATTGTAGAGCATCGCTTGGTCTGTTCCGGGACAGAGAAAGGCCGTGTGAAGATTTTGGTAATGAACTATATTCTTAAAGTCTAAGATAGTTGGATCACTACAAACCTGAAGTCCACTGTTCAAGAACTTAAACGGTATATGCGAAGTATGCCCCGGAATATTCTGGTGATCTACCGTTATAAATGGCTTCCTTGTCGAGGCTTCGAGTAGTGGCTCTATATCCCTCATAATTATAGCGTCCGCATCTATAAATATAAACGGCTCAGGTTCTGAGCAAAGGTTATAAAGTTTAAAACCTACATTGTGTCTAGATTTGTCACTAATTAGGTTATTGGGGAGTACGGTGTCTATATCTAATCTATCTTTTCTATGATAGCTAACCCTGCTAGAGTCTTCTAGATCTAGATGAATGGAGTCTTCGTACCAAACCTCTATAGGTATACTGGAATACTTTAGAGCACTTTTCAACCACCAGTCGCAAAGGTCATTGTATTCTTCGCTGTTCGGAAAGTTGAATATTGTTACTATCTTCATATCCTGACGCTCTCTAACATTAATCTAACATCCGATGGCAACATATCCGCTATAACACCCGTTTTTCCGGAAGTATTAACTGACATATGCTTAGGCATAGATTTATACGAAAGCATAATATTCTTATGCTCATCATAGTTTTTCATAAAGGCTTTTTGTTTCCTAGGGCTTGCTACACCAAAAAATGATGTAAGCCCTTTTATCGCCTTGTCGGGATCATTCATTAGCTGGTCATAGTCTAACAGGTATTTTTCACCGTTAAAATTTTTGAAGTAGGATATAGCGGAAGCGTATCTTGAGACAGACATCAATAGCCTATCCGCTGTTAAGTTAGATAAAAAGTCCTCTATGGGTGTCGCCTTGTTCGCATGATTGTCGCTATAACAGTAGCTTGGTATAACTTCTACAGGATCTCTATACGATAGACAAAGACGGTCAATATCCCTAATGTCCACGTGGTCGTGTACCATAGTGCAAAAGATCTTTTGTCTATCGACATCAAATAGCGGCTCAAAACCGTTTTGTTCAATAGTCTCGTTTACAGATTTCTTGTCGTAATACCCGTCTACACATTGTCCAGAAAAGTACTCAAGGATGTATCTAGTCCAAGAGCTTCCGGTTCTGGGGAAGGAAAGTAAGATGTCTGCCATTATGTTCTCCCGTCTGTATGTTCTATTTGTTGAGGGTAATTGTATTCCCCGTATATATATCCAGTCAATCCGACCATCATATTTTCTATTCCGTCTGCACGCTTGGGCGTATTTGAAAGGTCAATCCTATCGTTCCAACCATTTAAGTACGACTTCCTGTTTATTATATGAGGATTGTTGGATCTTTTGGTTGTCTTACAAAAGGTGCAACCATTAACCTGTATTTCTGTCAGTGACTCATTAACAGCGTGAATATTATTTCTCTTATTAAATCTCAGATGATCCATGTCCTGTTTTTTCATACAGTCGACTAAAAACCCTAAGCCGTGTTTTATTGTAGGTAAAAACTTCCAGTCGTGTTCAACCTGAAATATATAGTCAGTATCACAATACTGGGTAGACTTTATGTATCCGTCAGCAAGTCCGTTAGTCACAAAACACTCTTTAACTAAGGGAATTGCCCTAGATATGTGCTCTATGTAAGAGTTCAACTTGTCTTCGCAGGGTTGCGGATCAATAAAAACTCTTATGTTTTTGATGTGTTGATCCCCAAAGACATCTACAAGACTTCTAAAAGTTCCCCCGATTAGTTCTCCGCTATCAGAATAACCGTCTGTACAGTTTGTGAATATATTAAGATCTACGCAAGATTGAGACGTATCGTCCGAACTCATCTTTAACCTCCGTTATTTCTGTTAGTTTCCACCCATCATTTGCCGCAAGGTCGCGACACATCTGGATATAGCTTGGATCATGGCAATCGTCAATAATACAGATAGAATTAGTGAACTTCTCTTTCACCTTTAAAAATTCTGTCTTTCTAAATGATTGGTTCTTTAGATCCCAAACGATTAAATCAAAGTCCTCTGAAAAATCATCGGTATAGGTGTGTAGGTTATCTGAATTTACACCCTCCCTTTTTAGATAACCTTCCGTTTTTTTAAGCCATTCAGCATCTGTGTCGTAAGAATTATTTTCAACTTGTGGGCAGTATTTTCTTATTGCGAAGGACGAAAACCCACTACCAAAATCAGCAACTCTTTTAATGCCTTGGTTAGAGTTAATGTATTCGATTAACCACTTTACGCTCTGTAGTGACATTGGATGCCCGTACTTAGATACGTTATCGCAGTAGTCTTTATATTCCTCATCAATCATATTATGTTATTCCCTTAATAGCGGTTTCCGTGATTCTAAATTTATCGTTATTATTAAAATCTATTTCAGTGATTTGGTTCTTGTGTCCCATATGAATAAACATCGTTTCCCTGCCGTCCTCATCTATGGTTAGTTTGCCGTTGTTCCAAGTGGCTGGGATTCTAAGGGGTGGCTGGAGATGCGGACTGCCGTAGTTTTGCATTGTTCTACCTTCGGACAACCCATAGCAAACATTAAGGTTAGAAGATTTAATAGCTTGATCAAGTCCCACCTCGTCGTAGGCCACATGATCTAACTCTATCATTATGGTATACCACAACTGATGAAGCTTAAATACATCTCCTAGGACGGTTCTATAAATACTAAAAGGCCCACAAAGCCTAGTAACGTCTCCGGATATTACCTCGAACTCATCTAGTAGGCCACTCAGGTAGGAGTCAACGTCCCCAAAAATTAGGTCGAGATCGCAATGTCCCCAAAATTCGTATTTGTTCGCTATGGTCGGAAAAAGGAAATTGTATGCTGTTTTCCAGTCACATATTTTTCTAACCCTAGGCATTTTATAGTCAATGTTGAGTTTTGTGGAAACGGAAGCTTCGAGGTCAGCTACTGTGTAAGGCAAAAACCTAACATTTGCAAATCCAAACTCTTCGCAGAACCTATTAGCCTCATCTAGTTCTGGATCATCGGTCATAATACAAAAGTCTGCTGTCTTAACTGTTGAAGCAGATTTGACAAAAAACGGTATCCAAGACGGAAGTTTTCCAAAGTGGCAGTTAAATAAGCACACCCTTTTCATACTAGTGCCTCCAGTTTTTTATATAGCTCATCATGGCGACAGTAATTGTCCCAAAATAACATTCCGAGACTACGCATCTTTTGGTATTCATCCTCTGACATACATGAAGCCATAGATGTAAGTCTATCAATCTCGGGTCTGTTTTGTTCTGCGATTTGTTTCCAACTACGCCCTTCTCCTCCTCTTAGGCAAAAACTGTCCCAATCAATCTCTTTCTTAAATGGGTAATCGTTCATACCAGTAATAATTGGTATTGAACCAGCCATTAATGATTGATAGGCACGAAAAGAACTAGAACCGATGCCTCTAGGACAAAACACAAACTTGGCTCTAGCTATAACCCTTAAAAAGTCCTTTAGTACTGCTCTCTTTACCGATGGCTCAAGGTTGTAAACGGGTGCAGTTTCTTGGAAAACGTATTCCGGTAGGTTCAAATCTCTAAACACTTCCCTTCCAGCGTAGCTTGTCTGACCCATAAAGTTGAAGACATGATCTTTGGGGGTGGATCTTAGCTCATCAATAAAATCCGGATCTTCGTTTATAATATCCCATTCGTCGGTCATCATGAGTGGGACGGGTATAACATCAAAATCTTCGCTCTTATATTCCAGCGGCTGTGCAACAAAGAAGGTTCCTCCACGCTGATAAGCTATAAATGGCGAATCATCATTTAAATAAGGGTACTTAGTCCCCCCTATGTCTATGTGGCTACATGCTTCAAATGGTCTAGTCATTTGTTATTCTTTCCTTTGGGAATCCTAGTTCCTTTCTCTTGTTAAAGACCACTTGGTCTCTCCCCGAGTAGTGCAATGTTTTTTGGGCCGCTAGGTCTAAATCTCCGTGATTCTCTGTGCCTTGTACGCTATAGTGTTCATGAGAGACTATAACTTTGTCAATAAATTTAGCTTTGGACATCTTGTTTACCTCTTCTGTAAACTCGTTATCGCAATACAAGCTCTTGTAATCAGGATGATAAATATAACCAAAGTGATCGTAAAGAGCCTTCCCAAGAATAGAAAAAGTAATAAGTTCTCCATTTGTATTTCCGTCATTAAAATGAACACAGCCGTCTAGGTTTGGAAAGTGCTCTTGCATAGCTATAGCTATCTCGTTATCCCAATTATGAGCCTTTGGAACCATGTCGTCGGACGCACATATAACTATGTCAAAATCTTTACCCTCTATGTGGTTGTTAATAGCACTTATTTTTTCCGTACTCTGATCAAAATTGACCACGCCATCAACATTAGACTTTTTATTTAAAATGTATTGTATTCGTTCTTGCACATAAGAGTCTGTCATACTCAAATCTGACAGATCACAATTAATGTTAAAGAAAAGTTGGTGGTGCGAACTAGCCGTTTCCACGTATTCATTTAGCACCCTCAAAAACTTTTCTGCCCTCGCAAAGGTCGGGAATTGTATTAGTAGCTTCATATATATTATATCCCCCTTATTGGCCTTTTACAACTTGATTTTGTAGTTTTTGTAGATTTTTTACAGCCTCTTCATTCTTAAGAAATCTCATTAATCTCTCTGCTCGATTGAACGGGGTATGCTTGGCTACGATCTGTTTCTTTAGCTGAGTACCGATATCCGTACACTCTTCTTCGGGTTCTTTGAAGATACTACCTAGAAACTTATTAAATTGTTCTACAGAGTCCTCTTGTGGAAGTATGTCAACCTTGTGGCAGGCCAAACATGAATCAAAAAATATCTGAGACGTTGACAGCTCAACAGATCCAGCTATTACAAACCGTTCATAGAAGTGGTATAAGTTATGTAACATTGCCACATCGGTCTCAATATCTGTATATTCACCACCTCCAAGGGATAAGAGGTGATAGTTCTTATTTGACTGCACTGCTTTCTCTACAGACTCTTTATCGCCCTCGTTTAAAATACCTAAAGCCATAGCCGGTTCGGACGGTCTTTTTTGAAGAAAAATATCAGCCGCTGGATATATCCCATTTAACTTAAGTTTTCTAAACTTCTCTTTTTTGTTAAAGGCGTTAGTGAAAACAAAGGGAATATTTATCTTGCCCTCGCTCACCTTTTCTATTGACTCACACTCTTCTGGGTTTGCCCCCGTGACGTTAAGAACCAAATCTGGCCCGCCGTTTCGCTCAATATATTTTATAACATCATTTCCAAGAAATCTGTAGTGCGTGACCATTACGTCTGGCTTAAATGAGTCAAGTGCGTCGTATGCACTGACATTTGGATTAGCCCAAATTTCACAGTTGACCCCAGCTATACGCAGAGCATGTGACAAGTAATTCGCTTCTGTAGACAGCTTATTGCTGTAATTTTGAAACATTATTTTCATAATTCGTTAACCCTTTTTAACGTTTTAATTGTATTTATTTTGACTATCGGTGTACCGGCATTCTCTTTTAGTGTAACCCTTCTTCTGTTTGGCCAAGCGTTGATCGCCTCGAATAAAAATCTGTTTTTATACTCGGGGTTTGATACGGTATTGTAGAAAGACTGGACTAAGTAGTCACCGGTAATATAAGTAAGCTCAGTCCATCTGTTCTCCGATACTGCCAATGATAAATTTTCTAGGTTCCCATTATTATCTATAACTCCAACATCAAACTCATCGTCACTATGTCCAACCTGAAATAGCGTTGAAGACTCTTTGAGATCAATTGATTGTAGATACTCAGGGGTTAGCAAGACGCCCCCACCACATATCACTATATTAGAGTTTGTAACGTTGTTCAAACAAAGCCTTATGCTCTCGCAACAGTTTGAGTGGAAGTAAACTTGGTTCTCCACTATTCTTATGTTTTCAGAATGCCCAAAAGTTTTTCTTATGAAGTTGTATATTTTTGATGTCTCGAAACCGGAACATATGATCACTTCAAAATTTAGAAATGATGCTTTTATTGCCTCTATCTGCCTTTCTATTAGTGTTTTATCCCCAATCTTGACTAAAGATATCGGACCATATGACTTCATCCTGTAGCCATGATTCTCAGCAAGTAGCACAAAAGAAACCGGACTTTCCCTTTTCTTCCTGTCTGCCGCAAGAGGACTTGTTATAAACTTCTTATTTTTAGATCTACTCATATAAATCTTGATACATTCCTTGTTTTATAGATGTATTTTGTAAATCTTTTAGCATTAGATCATAGTCGTTGTGGTTTAAATAAATCTCTCTTACCACTTTTGACTGTGTGTAGTAAGTGTTACCCATGCCCCTAAAGAGACATATCTGCTTGAGGTCATCATTCAATATTTCATCGATCCGTTTGAAATCGCCGGAACCTATTAGGTCGCCACACTTGAGGTACACAAAAAAATTGTAATTAACTATTTTTTGAAACGAGTCCTTTTCTTTGAGTGGTTTGACATCGTGTAAGTGAGAAACAAATTCTACCTTATCAATAGATTTTTGAGACTCGTGGATTAAATTTACTAACTTTGCAACATCTCTGGATGGGGATGTGGATACAACAATTTTTACCTTTTCTTTGTCATAATCTACTGAGGTTGCCGAAAGGACAGATTTTTGTAATTCTTCAAATGTTTTAGAGGGGTCGTCCTGAACGACAACTCCAAACGAAAGAGTTACCTCTTCTCGTGCCTCTTCAGGTGTCTCACCGTTCCACCGACTAGATCTAAACATGTTGCAAAACTGTGTCAATTCGTAGGAGTCTTGATCTACCCGCCTAGTAGCTTTACCCCTATCAATTAACTTTTGTAGTCTACCGGCCTCACATCCGGTCTGACCTCCACCCCAAGGGCCACCACTCATTGGTGGGTTCCCATCTGTAATTTTAAAAACACAGTTTCCACAGTCCATCTATTAAGCCCTCACCGCTTTAATTTCAAAGTGTATTCCCGTCATATGGGTATCAACCACCTTGAGACCCAAGCCAGACACGATCTCTTCAATCGTCACGAGAGAAGACGCAGAGCTAATAGATGAAACCACAGAGGACGCCTGATTTAGATCGATAATTCCGTTCAGTACTCCTTTACAAAAAAGTCTTATATCTGTTCCTCCGATGGAAAGCTCCCCATTCATTCTTAACTTAGTGGAAATAGCTGAAATTAATTCAGGGATAGCATCAATGGTAAAGTCGTCTAAAATATCAGTAGCTAATATTTGGTCACACTCGTTATTGACAATTTCGCTTAGATCTACGTTGTTTGTCGTAACAGTTATGTGGTGGTAGTTCTCTATTTTGTCTTGACCTTCTCTTAGAATTTGTAGCTTCATTTTTTCACCTCGTAAGCCTTGTTAAAAATTGTGTTCCATTCTTCGATAAACCTATCTTCGGAGAAAAGGTTTTTAATTGTCTCCCTAGCACTTTCGCCCATTTCTTTGGCTAGTTCGGGATCTGCTAATAGCTTTTGTATATAACCCCTTAACTCCTCTTCGTCATTCGATATAAAGCCGTTTTCGCCGTTGTTTATTATATTGGGCATTTCACAGGTAGCTGTTGTTACTACAGCACAACCGCAAGACATCGCCTCTAGCATAGACGTTGGTACTGGACTTAGTGTGCTGGGGTTGATATAAACTAGAGAATTTTGGTACTCCTCGACAAGGTGCTCTACAGATTCACTTTGCTTCGATAGACCCTCTGTTTCGCCTACAACCTTTCTTGGGAGGTCTTTAGTTATTCTTTCCCAACCTTGGTAGTTTAGTGCGTAGTCCCTATTTTTGAAATCGTGAGCAACCGTTAAAACACCCTCTCTTTTTGCTTCTGGGTCTGGCCTAAAAAGTTCTGTGTCAATTGAGTGATACACAACTTCTCCGCCCATCCCCCATTCTCCCATAGAGTATTTCGTTATGAATACATCAATATCACCCTTCATGTTTTGATAGCTTTTCATTTGACTATCCGGCCAGCTAGATAGTGGTAATGTATGCTCAAGTGATATCACGGGAATCTGTAGTGTCCTATTTATTTGCTCAGAGATTTGAAATTGACCAAACTTACTATTGGATAGTATGAAGTCAAAATTTATCGCGGAGAATAGAGAATTCTTGGGCAAAACATAATAATTCTCCGGCATCGGTGCGTGTCCACTGTACCAATCTTTAGCACCCTCATGCATAAAAGCATAAAAGTTATGTCCCGTTTTCGCCAGTTGCGACTGGTATCTTTCGTGGGTATTGAAAGTCAGTATATTGTACTTTTTAGAGGTTCTTTGTACATCACCTATTATGTTTTTTGTTTTAATCATTTAGAATGTCCTTCATTATTGATCCTACGCTTTCAAAAGAAAGGGACTCGCATACTGAGAATCCTGTGCTTTTTGCAGAGTTCTCAAAAGCAACTGGGTTTTTCTCCCAGTCGTTGTATGCTGATCTCATGGAATTTTTAAGATCTCTATCGTCAGATAGACACGTAAAGTCATGGCCGCAATTCATCTGTAAAATGCTATCTGAGGTTGTCTTGTTAGATTTTAGACAGAATCCTACTGGATATCCTTGATTTTCCGGCGTAACCTTGAGCAAATCTTTAGACGCTGAAATGTTAGTTAGTATAACCCTGCTACCAAGACCCAACGCATCGACACCATGAGTTGCTGATGGAGAGTTTTTGAGATCTATAAAACAGTGCCCATACTGATGTGCTGCCATTAAGTGGTCTTCACTAAGGTTATTGTCTGTTATAATAACCTCTTTTAAGTAGTCTTTTGCGTCCTTGTTTAGCCTTAGCGTTTCCTTTACATTTGCAGCCGCCCTATTAACCGTTTCCCTAGCTTGATCTGAAGGATTTGTAACAACAATTATTAGTACAGCTCGATCAGTGTAGTCAAACTCGGAATGGAAGCTAGAAAGGATGGAGTCAAGAGAGTGACTATCACTGGAATCCACAAAGCAGTAAAGTCTAAATTTATTTCTAGCGTAGGGTATATCTATTGGTTGATAGCGTTGTTTAAACTTCTCTAGGTTGCATGAGGCTGGCACCACCTTGGTTGAAACTAAATCCCCAATGTTATCACTATAATCTTGATTGGGAACCCATACCTCATCTACTTGCTGTAAGTGTTCTATAGTAGAGCTGTGTCTTATGTTTAGGAATGTATTCGATAAGATTGCTATATTCTTTTTAAATTTACTAGAGCCTACTATCGAGTCTGGAAAAACATGCTGTATGCAGACATCGCAGTCGTCAGCTTTTTTATTCTCAAGCTCAAGTATTCTTCCCTGCGAGGGGATTGAAGACTGTACCTTGATCCCCCTACAAACAACGTCAACCCCAGCCTTATCTAGGGATAAAATGTTGTTTCGGGTTATTTGACCCCAATCGCTATTTTCCTTATGGTATCCAATATAGAGAACTTTCATTAGTTATCTCCTCCCGACTTCTTAGCCACAATCATAATATCGTCATACCTATCTTTGTTAGATCTCAGGTCTATGGTTTTAATGTCATTAAATACAACCGGAAGACTATTCATAATTGGTTCGCAAAATTGTATATCTTGCACATCTTCGATAACAAACACTCCGTCATCTTTCAGTAGCTGAGACCAAAACTTACAGGAAAAAACCTGATGATTGGGAAGGTGTGAGCCATCGTCTATGATTATATCAAATTTAATACCTAAGTCTTCTATCTTTCTAATCGTGTCAAAAGAGATGGCATCAGTGTTTTCGTAAATGGTTACGTTTTCAATGTCATCAAATTGTCGAAGACCGCTTCTTTCATCTAATTCTATACCAATAATATTTGCGTCAGAGAAATAATCGTTCCAGAGACTAAGCGATCCACCGTGATGGTTCCCAATTTCAAGTAAATTTATCTTCTTATCCTTGTACTCTGAAAACAAGGAGTCATATGTTTCTATGTAAGAATGACTAGTGTCCTTATCTGTCCCGTAAGACCCACTAGTTATTAGCTCTTTTAAAGTTGACATTGTTTCTCCAAATTGTAAAACTTTATGAATTGCATTCCGGCGTTATTGAATTCTCCGTGAAATCCGAAGGATGAATATGACAATAAGACATCCCTGTTAAAATATTTATACTCAGTGGGATGCTCAACGGAGAACTTAGCCGCAAGAGAGGGTGGTGCAAAGGTAATGCCCTGTTCCGTCATGCGATCATAATTGAAAACACAAGTGTTGAGGTCTTCGTTCTTATGCTCCCACCCCAGACTTGCCGATTCTTCCACAAACTTACGTGTTCTCAGGGAAAACCCTCCGTTGCCAACAACGTTCGGGATTTTCTCTATGCGACCAGCTACCATGTCGCTTGCTTGAACTATTGACATCGGCCAAGGAGCACCTATATAGTCATACTCTAAATATTTATCATCCCAATTGGTTATATCTATAATAGTTGAATCATGCTGCACATTCAAACAAAAATCATCTAAAATATACTTATTTGTCTGTTGAATAAATGATTCGCAGAATCCGCTTCGATTTTTATCATCATCCGACATGTTTGATGTTAGTTCTACGCTCATATCGCAGACATCAATGTCGTACTTGTTTATTACATCGTCAAATAAACTTAGGTTTGTTTTACTACTATCTGTAATTAAAACCGCACGCTTAAACTTTACCTGATCCATACCAATCAGCATAGATCTTAAAGATTTTCTTACATGCTCCTCTCCCCAGCAGAATGTAAAAATAGTTACATCCGGAAGCTGCAACTTATTTCCAATAGTCATAGATTCCCTTCTCTATTTCGTAGTCCATTCTTTTCTGTTCTCTTTCCGGTTGCTTCATAGCCCACTTGAACATTTCGTCGATAAGTTCTTCTAGATTTGTACCATCGTGAAACCCAAGATTTCTAGGGTCTTTTGCCAACGTGTGGTCGCAGTGTGCGTGTTTAGCTTCATGACGACCCTCTACATGCTTCTTTTCTGCTTCAAAGCCATTCTTCCAAGCTACACGTTGAACCGTGTCTGCAAGCTCGTTAATCGTATATGCTTTGTCTGCACCTAAATTAAATGTATAACCATTACATCTATCGATTAAGGTTTCAAAGGGTTTCATGTAATACTTAACGTCTGAGAACGCACGTGTTTGTTCTCCATCGCCATAAATCAACATCGGCTCGCCAGCGAGGACGCGACGAATAAAAATGCCCGCTACGTTACGATATTTATCCCAGATATTCTGATAGATACCAACAACGTTATGTGGCCTAATAATAGTGTATCGAAGGCCGTGTTGTTCACTAGCAATCTTTATATCCATTTCAATAGCATACTTTGCAACCCCGTATGGGTCGATGGGTGCTGGCCCCATCTTTTCGTTGAAGGGAGGAAAGTGGTTTCCGTATACCGCCATAGAAGACGTGAAGATCATCTTCGTATCATGTTCGATACATTGATTGATGATATTAACACTCCCTAAAACGTTATTTGTATAATTAAAGTGTCTTATATAGGGCGATAACCCCTCAGCTGCGTAAGCGGCAAAATGAAAACAGGCAGCTACATCATTAAAATGGAAGATATTATTTAAAGCCTTACTTGCCCAACGGTCAGAAATATTAATGGGCCAGAATTCAAATTGTTCTGGAGGTGCTTGCGGCAGATAGTCTGAGTATCCACCGCTAAGGTCATCAATCCCAATAACCCTGTAGCCTTCACTTAAAAGGTGTCTACTAAAATGACTACCAAAAAGCCCAGCTGCTCCTGTTACAACAACGGTTCTCATTGAATGACTCCCGCCTGCTTCATGGCCTCAATTCTTTTTTGTTCCCAGTTGTTTCTCCTTTCACATAACTGCCGCATGTGAGAGTATGCCATGTCTATATTAAACTCTTGCCTAACGTTTGATCCGTCAAAAGCGGCGGACGATTCATTAAAATACATTCCCCCTGTAGAGCCTGTAGAGGACTTATACATTAGGTCTCTAGACATCCTAGCTTCAAAGAAACTATTTATTCGGTGAGGCTCTCCAAGGACTTCTGCTATCAACCATTTAGAAATTTGATTGATTGGTAAAGAGTTTATCTGCTCCTCTGGTAGCATTGGTGAGGACTGGTGAATTCTAGGCTCAGAACCCCAAGTCTGCTTTATATCTGGAGTCTCAAATGCATCAAAAATTCTTTCCCACTGCTTACCACTAAGATCCCACTGATAATACTTATCAAAGTTTTTGCGAGTCTCAGTCCCAATCTTGGCTATTTCCTCGTCGCTCTTTTGGAAAAACTCAAGGAACAGTTCACTCGCCCTATCATTGTCGGGGACAGCACGTAGACAACCAGTCTCTAACTCTTTATAAAGTGCTGAGGGGCGTATGGGGAAGCCTCCGAGCTTTCTCAGTACACTTTCCATTGCGGAATAATCTGTACCGCAGACCGGAACCCCGCACGCCGCAGCCTCAACCTGTGGTAAACCAAAACCTTCACAGTTTGCGTATTGAGTATAAAGGTCAAATAGGTTAATGATATTGGACAGATCTTCGTATGACGCACCGTTTTTCACGTTAGATAGGGTACTTCCCCACTTACCCGTGAAAGGTGACTGTGCTACGGCACCTTTAAACAGAGACGGAAAGGGCTTCTTTGTTTCTGGACATATATACGTAAACAATACGTGTGATGCTAGGTCGTTCTCGATTATGAGTTCTGGTATGTCCCACCCCAAATCTGGATACGACGTGTGGCAATAAAGATAGAACTTTTTATTCTCAGATTTGTCTAGAAACTTTCTGAAGGCCTTAAAAAGATCTGGGTACAGCTTGCGTCTTTGATTACGCATAACTGTTCCAATAATTTTATATGAGGGATCTATACCGTATCTCAGCTTATGTTGCATCTTGTCCTCTACGGGACTGTAAGCCGGATGTGCGGACGGTGGTGCGGAACCAAGATACTGTATTTTACCGCCAGATTGATCGTTCAGAATAAGGCCAGCCCAGTCGGAATAGGTGAGACAGGCATCGGCAGACTCATATGTTGATATCCACTGTCTAGCTTGTGGCCTAGCGTCTACGGTGGGCATTACGACCCACTTAAAATAAGGTCTAAAGGGGCTTCTTTCAGCAAAGTCTAGCATCCAGAAGTCTCGAATATCACAAACGACATCTGGGAGAAAGTCTAAACAGACATGCTCGAAGATCCATTCTCCAAACTGATTGGTGCCGCCCTGATTGTAGGCCTGCATTTCTTCTGGGGTTGCCTTGGGTTCAAAGTCAGTATTGGGTGCTACCCCGTAATATTTCCAAGGTATACTAGCTGCCCTCGGGTCATTCCTTTGCCCGTATGCACCAAGCTCTGCAAGCTCATACTTACCTGTACTGTGTAGATAATTCAATATCTCCCGCGTATAAGTGGCGTACCCAGTATTTAAAAACGTAGCTTCGCTACAGAACAGTATCCGTTTCTTTCTCATTTTATTCCTTATCCAAACATCCGAAGTCGAATTGATTAACCCTAAAAATGACTTCTGTGTCGCTTTCGGGTTCTAGGTTTTTAGCTGAGGCGTTTATGGTCATTTTCATACCTTCTTTACCCAATTTTGCGATTGTCCTTGCCCCACTATCCCAAGCTATGAATCTAAGATATGTAGAGTGTCTTTTCTTTTCACCCCTTTTATTTCTAAAATACTCATAGATATATAGAGTAAACTCGCAGTATTCAGCACCGGAATCTTCATCTATTTCGACCTCTGGGTCATCGTATAGGTATCCCGTAAACATGCAGTTGTTCATTAATTCTCCTTTATACGTATAGTAGTCTACACGTCGTCATAAACCAATTATATTTCGTGAATTTTATTGACAATGAACGAATTATCCTTAGCCACGTCTCCACACAGAAGAAGGTTATTACCTTCATAAAGTATATACTGGTATTTATCTCTTGCCTCTGGGAACACGACTACACTATCTAAGGAACATGTATTGTCCTCTATCGTAAGAAAAGCCATCTTCCTCCCCTTAGTTTTACCTCGTTTAACCGTGGTGGTCGCTACTCGGTTCACATTAGCTGCTATGCAAAGGTTTTTGCCCGTCTTTCCGTTGAGAACATCCTTGCAGTAAGTATTTGCAACCGATGTGTCCGCTGAGTCAATTTTAGACAGGGATACTGGACAGCCCAAGAATTTGCCCTCCTGTTCAATGATCCATGCAGGATCATCATCCAAGCTGTATGGAGGGTTTTTGATCAAGTTTGCCTCGTTTTCCACTATCTGACTTCGTTCGACCTTACTTGTTCCCCCACCCATCTTTTTCGTGGGAGATAGATCTATAAAGCAGTCATACAGATTGTCCCACTGTTTGCTCTGATAATTCTTTACGACCCAGTTAGACTCTGCCTTAGTTAACTCTCTGAATATAAGGTACTCATAAAGTGCTCTATTTCTAGACGTGTTGGTTGCGGCTGTAGAGAAAAAGCCTATGGAACATAGTGCTTTGAAGGCTGTCGCATTAATTTTTGGCGACAGGTAAACAATGATGTCCATCCAAGAGAACTCGCTAGGGTCTTTGCCCGTTTCTTCAGACGCCTCCTGCACAGCCTTCATCACTTTATCGCCCGTTACCCCCGTAAGAGATTTAACGTCCTTGACCCCGAAGTATATCCCATCATCCTGAATGTTGAATTTGGACTCAAACGAGGAAATCTTGGGAATCTTCACTTCAAGGTCAAAAAGCTTGGCTTCGGAAACCAGTTCATAAATTTCTTGATGGGGGTCTTGTTTCTCATTCGCATGGTATAGGTAGGACAGGAAGAATTCCTTGGTGTGATTTGCTTTATACCAAGCGGACCAAAATGAGTCAACCGCATACGCAACAGCGTGAGACTTGTTGAAGGAGTACCTAGACGACTTCTCGATCCAACCAAAGATCTCAGATGCGGTGTCCTCGTTGACTAATCCAGTCTGGTGACATCCTAGAATAAAGTCTCCTCGTATCATAGCCATTAGCTCTGCATCCTTTTTACCAATAGCTTTTCTCAGGTCATCGGCCTTCTTGAGGTCAAAACCTGCAAGCTTCTGTGCTATACGCATAGATTGTTCTTGATAAACAAGTACGCCGTATGTTGGCTTGAATATCTCTTCGAGAGACTCGTGTAGATACGAGACTTCTTCTTCTTTATTCTTTCTATCAACAAACCTTTGCGTCATAGACTTTCCGTCAATAATCGCCTTCAAACAGCCCGGTCTAATCAACGCTATCAGAGCCGCAAGTTCCTCTAGATTTGAAGGTGCTAGCCTTTTAGACCAAGCACGCCCAAGGTTACTCTCTAGTTGGAAAACCCCTTTTGTGAGGCCGTCCTTGAAGAGGTTCCATGTTTTCTCATCTTTATAATCAATCATTATCTTTACTCAAATAGTTAATTGCTCTTTGTAAACCTTCAACACTATCGCTAAATGCTCCAATTCCCCTATTGCACTTATGACATAGCCATCCCCTAAAAACATCTGTTGCATGGCAATGGTCAACGACAAAGGGTGATGCTCTCTTGCTGCCTTCGCCAGAGACTTCCGATGCTGTTCTTCCACAAATTGGACACTCATAATCTTCTGGCGGTCGCCCATATTTGGTCCGAAGCTCTTTCCTTCTTTTGCTTAAATGCCTATTACAATCTTTACATTCTGTCCTCAAATAGTTTTCCCCACCCCTTTTACTGAAGTGTATTGTGGGTAGTTCTTTTTTACATTTACTGCATGTTTTATACGTACAAATTTCCATCAGCAAACGCCTTATCAAATTTCATATTTCTGTATACTGCACGTCTTGATTTTTGTAGTTTAATAAAGATGTTTGCAGTGTCTTTAACGTCTTGGAGGGCGTCATGAGCGTTGTCTCCGGAGAGACCCATGCGTTCTCTGAGGCTATCCATACTGATGGACTTTACGTTTGGATCTCCTTCAGTCCAAAGCCACACGTCATCCATAACATCAATTTTATAAATCTGGTGAAACAACTTCTGGGATTGTCGCTTTTCGTCCCAAGGCCCGTATTCTTTGCACAACCTGTTCACGATATGCATGTCATAACCGATAATATTAAAACCGGCGGGAATCGGTGCGAAGTATGGCGTTCCCTTCCAATTATATTTATTGACGAAGTTGCAGAACTTTTTCCACACACCCTTCGGAAGCGGTGCTCTCGCCAGCTTCGATCTGGTCTGCCCAGTTACTTTCAACGCACCCTCTTCTAGTGGGTCAACTCCAGCAGCTATAGCCTCATCGTCATCAATAATAGGACGCATCATACTATTGAACTCACCCTTTAGTCTAAAGTTTCTTCCGTCTAGGGCAATCGCAGCGATTTGTGTAGGTTGGCATCGTAAAGGATTTCTACCGCCTGTCTCAAAGTCAAAAACAATTATGTCACGATTCATACTAACTCCTTGATCATCATTAGTTTATCCAAAAGGTTGATGCCTAAAACATCAAACTTAACGTGTCCGAGAGCCTCTAGGTCGGCCATTTCAAGGCCAGCGATCTTCTCTGTTCCGCTTTTAGGATTAACCATAGGGCAAACTTTGTAAAGTTCTTCTGCCGATATTACAACACCGGCTGCATGTTTTCCTTGTGTCTTAAATGTTCCTTCTATGTCAATAGCCTGCTGAAATAGTTCAGAATAATCACCCTCCAATTGACCCGCATCATTTATAAAACAATAGTCACGGAGGTCGTCTGGATTATTGAGCAATGCCCAACGAATAATCGATCTGTCTTCTTCATCCATCTCGGCTAACTGGTCTGAGATAGCGGCTTCGTCTGGAATAGACTTAGTGATTTCATTCATTTCACTAAAACCGCAAGCATTGTTCACTCGCAACACTTCTTTCAAAGCACTGCGTCCCTGAAGTCTACCAAATGTTAACATCTGACTAACATTATTTTGTCCGTATTTATCTTTTAGGTAGGTAATGATTTCATCTCTTTTGCCACCGGGTACGTCCATGTCAATATCGGGTAGGGAGATGTGGTCATCTGTGTTACGACCGGCATTGTAGAATCTTTCAAACAGTAAATCAAACTCAATGGGGTCTATCTGAGTTATACCAATGAGGTACGAGATTAGACAACCCGCTGCTGAACCACGCCCCGGACCTACCATCCACCCCTGAGTAACGCAGTAGTTAATAACATCCCAAACAATTAGAAAATAACCAAAAAGCTTGGCCTCTTCAATAACCTCATATTCGGAACGAAACCTATCCCCATAAATCTTTTTCAGTTCTGGGTCTTTTATCTTGTGCGACAGAAGATCCGTCCACCCCTCACGAGCAAGCTCTCTAAGGTATTCCTTTTGAGTTTGTCCGTTCGGTGTATCGAATCTTGGTAGAATCGGTTGGCTAAGTATATTGTAGTTCTCGCACTTTTCAAAGATCTCGTCAAACGAATCAATCACTGGGTCTTCTGTTAATATCTTTGCTACTTCGGACCTATCTTTCAGGTAAAAGTCATTGGTCTCAAAGAAAACCGAGTTATCGATATCTTCTTTATTTGCTAATGATTTCTTAATCTTTGGTAGCGTTGTCTTCATGCTTGAACATAATATGACCCTGTGTAATGGTGCGTGCTCCCTTTCTGTATAGTAGACATCCATAAAGGCTTCCGACTTCTTGTAAAAGTCCTTGCCTTTAATTGGTGATTTAGCTGGGTCTTCGGCAACACAGATAAAGTTCCCGTGGGAAGATAGCCTAACCAATAGTGGTTTGTCAACAACTCCGTCCGAATCTATGCTGGAGACTATCTGTATTAGCTCAAGCCAGCCGGAGTGATTTTTGGCAAATAGCGAAAACCCATCAAAAGAACAGCCCAGTATGGGCTTTATATTATTACTTATGCACGCCTTGTAAAAAGTAACAGCACCAGATATAGACTTGTAGTCCGCAATTCCGCAAGCCGGAAAAGAATTTTGTGAGCATTTTTTAGCAAGCTCTCTAGGCTTAGAGAAACCCTTTTGTAGAGAATAGTGTGTGTAATTGCACAGTGGAAACCACTTCATAGTTTGATCCTTCAATATTTATATTCAACTTGTCTACCCTATTATAGGCTAGGGAAGGCTATTTTGCAATGGGTTTTATGAATTTTTTACCCTTTTAATTATATCTGTTGTTGAAATGTCCCTAGTGTAGGGTAGATATATCAGTAGGATCTCCCGCTCATCTAGCCATTCCTGCGTAAAATCCATCTGCTTGTAGTAGTCTCTTTTACACCAGTCGTCGCCAATGGCAATTATGTCCGGTTTAACAGAAAGTATAGCTGGCTTGCTATCTGAGCCACCTGAATTTTCTATAACTTCATCTGCACATCCAGACATTAATATGCTTTTCTTTCTTTCTTCAAAACTTAAAAAGGGTTTTTTACCCTTGTACTCCTCTATAAATTCATCTGTGTTTAAAGAAACAATAACTCTACGTGACAATCTTTTGCAATTTTTTAGAAACTGCATATGCCCGTAGTGAAACAGATCGAAGGTTCCGCCGGTGTATAACTTCACTTAACGAAACATCCTTGAGTAAGTAGCCATCCCACCCTTAGCTGAAGCTATAAAATGGAAAAATATAAATTCGTTTTCTGAAAATTGCCGCAAATTTAAATCGCCACTACCAACCTGCCAAGGCGATCCACATATCGACGAGGACTGCTTGAAGTTGCTGTCCTCCCAGTCGTCAGCAAGTGTTAACTCTATAATATGCTCATCGTGAAACTTTGTTAGACCGGGGTTTAATTCCGATGCGATTATTTGCCTTCTCCATTCTTCCTGAAGAAAATTTATTCTTTTTTTTCCAGCCGTCGTTAGGGGGTTTATACCATACTCGTCCATCCTGCTTATCACTTTTTCGCAAACAGACCTATTAAAGATTGAAAAGCCAGTGTCAAGATTCAATCGTCTCTTAGGGGTGATTCCCACTTCTTTAAAAGCTACCTCATGTAGGAATGGCTTTCTAGCTAGAGTCCAAGTGCGTTTGTCCAAACTCAAGCTCATTTGGGTTTTTGCGAAGTTGCTAAGTTCATCTTCGTCGCTCTGATATATAGAGTGGTTTATGTAATTAAAACCATCTTCTATGCAACCTCTAATGTCAACATGTTTGTTTATTACAGCTGTATCTAAATCAACGAAGATGCCGTATTGAGCGTCAGTTTCCAAGAATCTGTACAATCTAAAAATCTTTCTCAAGAGCGGAGTTAAGTTATCATTGTCACCGATTTGCTTGATTAGGTGATTATCACTAGACAATATGTTAAGCTTGATATCGTGGTTAGCGAAGTAAGATGTTAAACTTGCAGTCGCGTCTAGATGCCAGCGTTCAGTGTTTGGAATTGTATTTAGTAAGAATGCTTCAAATTCCATCTCTACCTCCCTTTATTTTGTTATAAATTTCCATGTGCTCTTCTACAGTTATCGGTAAAACAGATTGAATAAATCCTACGGGAAATTGCCCGTAGCATTTTCTCTCTATAAAATTCTGTAGGTTTGTGTATATATGTTCTTCCTCTAAGGAGAAAATTGCAGCGTAATGAGTCTCCCCCAATGCATACATGTCTGCTATCATTGGCCAATAGTGCGTCCAATATAGTGCGTTTTCGGTACAGTCGTGATCTGGATGGATTGCTTCGTATAAGTTTACCGCCTCACAAAAATCTCTTGTTAGCTGAGTATGATAAATACATGGGGTGACTGAGCAGTGAATTGGTGGGTTTGGCTTACCGAGGTATTTTGAACAAGCGTTCCACCATCGCGGCTTTACCTTTAGTCCGTGCGTTTTCATCTTAGGTTTTCCGTCTTTGAATAACATCTGCATAGCATCCCCACGTTGCATAAAGAAGCAGTCTGCATCCATAGTCATAAACCATTCTGTTTCAATATGTTTGCTGGCCATCAATTTTATTATTTGCTGAATACGCCACCCCGTATTGTTAGAAACCATATCCATATCAATGATATCCGAATCTGAGTGTGTGGACTTCAAAAATTTTGAGTCCGAGATAAGAAGGTGCTCGAAATTATAAATATACTCCATTGAAGGTTTCTGTATATTTTCGTAGAGCCAAGCGTCCTTATGCTTAGATCCAATTGGGGTTACGATGGTTATCTTATCAGATCGCATCAGTCTTCTTTCCTGTCGAGAAAAAATTTATAAAACCTTTTAGACGCATGTCTTTTATCTTCAACAAACTCAAATATTCCATCCTCATTGATGTATATGTCATTATCTAGGTCTAATTCACAATCCGTTATTATGTCGTGCCTAGTAACATATTGTCTGTTTTTAGAGTCTCCGTGCCAAATATGAAATGCGGGCCAAGGGCAAAAGGTTGAATTAAAATGTAGCTCCGCTATGTTATCTATAGTTTCTAGCATGAGCTTGGAATAGGTTTTGCCAAACTCTTTAAGTGCTCGATGTTTCGTACCACCTATTAAAGCTGACATAATCCTTTGTATATCTAGCTGCCTTACTATACCCATGCAAAAGTATTCGTCACCACTACCTATTACAGCATTTGGCCAAGGGGACTCACCTATCTTTTTCAACGAGTCAACCCTTGCCCCCCAAGCCAATCCTGGGTTTCCTACATATGGGTTGATTTCAACTCCGTCAAACTGACTCGGAATTTTTGCGGATTGATCCTGTAAAGATGACACCCTTCCCCTTTTTATCATCTCAATGTTACCGTATTTATCAGACCACGCAATCACATCAAACAGCTGAACAAAGTCAAAGCCACTCTTCATTTTATCCAATGCGTACTCTAACCATTTAGGACTTTGAAAACAAGCGTCGTGATCAATCCAAAAAAAGTATTTTTTATTTTTGTCGATGTTTTTGAAAGCTAGATTTAGTAGGGACTCCTTTTGCCATAGACAATTTTTATCTAAAGATGCTGGTATTACAATGGAGTTTGGTATCTCTGGTTCTCTACCATCAAAGACAATCTCATAACACTTTACGAATGGTGCTATATTTTTTAAACTTTTTATCCATAACTTATATGTCTTCGTGAGCCTTTTGGACTGTATGGCGTTATAGTGGATTGTAACTATCTCTACTTCGTCCATGTTATCCGGCATGGCATAAGAGGTGGGCAGTTTCCAGTTTTTAGAAATGGCCTCGTACTCAGACGTTACACCGCTGACTAATTGTTGCAGCAGGTTTTTTCTAGCCTTCTGTTTTCTCTCCCCGTTCACATGTTGAACATAAGAGGTTTTTAGCCCGTCCCAAAAGCCGCTGGTTGCTAGGCAATTATTCCACCTTCTATCTAACCTAAAAAACTTATCATCGGGTAAGCACATAGAAAGATATTGTTGGTCAAAGCACCATATTTGAGGATAAGGCTCGCTAGGCTGCTTATAGTATTCGCAGCATGAGTTTGGTATAACAAGAACCCCGCTGTTGATCATAAACCTTGGGATGTTTGAATCAAACGGTCTACCAAATGCCTTATTTATAGTTTGATATTGGCTGATTATCCATTCGCGATCAGTCCAGTCGTGGTATTCATCGTATGCAGATATCTTGTCGTCCGGAGTAATTCTAAAAAGATTAGGAGCGTTATCTTTCACCATAACGTCGCAGTCCAAGAATACTGTTTTTTCATAGACGCTGGTTACGTGATAGAGCCTGAACTTGTTCCCAATCGGCCATTCTTCACATTGGTCTCCGGTTAGCTCTATGTAGTCTGCACCGCATCTCTCGGCATAAGACTTTATTGAGTCCCTGCTAATGTCTAGAAGTTCAGTTGCCGATTTGTTTGCGGGAATAACACAGACTGCAAACTTACTATTTTGCTCTGGAAGTTCGTCATAAAAATTAAAAACCGGAACAAAGTGTTCTCGTTCCTTAACCTTTCTTACGCTTTTAGACATGTTACTAAAAAATTTCTTCCTTTGCTTCTCAGTGGCGGATTGACACCAAGCAAAGTTGGGCGGAGAAATACCCATCTCCATGTTGAAGATAGGGCAAAAACCCGCCCGTTCACATTGACATTTAGATAAATCTCGGTCTTCCATCAAGTCCTCTTCACGGCAAGTCTATAGCTTTTAAAAATAACTTCCGTAGACCACCCCTTAGTCATCTCAACAAAACAATCAATTGCCACTTTTGGCATCTTGTGTCTTTGGCCACCATGATTATTATCCCATAGGTAATCGTCAAATAAAATTACACAACCCTTTTTAATAAGCCTGAATGATTGGATGGCATCACTCATTACATCAATTGCTTCATGACTACCATCAACGTAGATACCGTCAAAGAGCTGGTCTTCCAATGTCGGAAGGGTGTGCTGTGACTCACCCCTAATCACTTCTATTCTGTCTTTAAGGTCTTCCATATTGTCTAAGAATAGATTGTAGTGTTCGTTATCAACATCGCCCCGCCACCAGTCAAGACAATAAAGCTTGTCCTCTGGGTGATTGAACATGTTCTCAACGATCCACCTAGATGTTCTACCCTCAAAACATCCAATTTCTAGGAAATTGATGGGGTGCTCCCTTTCCTCGAAGAGTTTTGGGAACACTCTAATCATATCCTGCGAAGCAACCGTGGTCCAGTTTTGCGTGTACCTTACCACGCCCTACAACTCCAGTAACGAGCTTTCCATCTCGGCCCCGGATTATCGCAGTTATGGCGTGCCCTAAAACTTTTTCTGCGTTTTGGATTATCTTTTTTGATCTCCATGTTGGGATCTCCAAAGTTGACCTTAACCACATTCCCTTTACCATTCTTCACATAGACTGACATTTTTTTAGGACCATCTGGTGTTCTAAATGGCTTGCCAAGTTTGACCTTTCTACCCTGATACTCTGCCGCCCTAACCGGAACTAGATTCCTACCATTTTTTTGGTAGACACCTTTTCTCTCGTACTCGTAAACCTCGCCGGTCTTAGGGTCTTTGTATTTATATTTATTCTGGGCCTTCTTCCAAGACTCAGGATCTGGTCTGTCGGGGTCTCCCTTTTTTGCGGGCTTGTAGTCCTTACCTTCACGTTCTTTCTTCTTGCGGATGTTCTCCCATAGACCCGGTTTAGCTTCTGAGATATCCCAGTCTTCAACCTCAGACTCTTCGTAAAATACTTCTTCGGCAGAAACATATTCTTCCTCTGCCGGTACATAATAATTTTCCTCTGTAATTTCTTCTTCTGAGCCGTATGATTCAAAATAGTAGTGTTCATCAGCTTCAGATATGTAATCAGGCATGTTATCTCCTAAAAGTGTGGTAGTTCTGGAAATAGTTTATATCGTATATCTTCCCACACAGCACCAGTAATAATCATTGATGCCTCGTTGTCGGAAGGGTAGTGTACGCCCATAAGCATTCTAGCCATCCCAGCCATCTGAACCTTGTCAAAAAAGTGTTCTGAAAACTGTGGATATTTAGCTGCTAAGATGTAAGCACTCAAAGCGGCACCAGCCGTATGTCCGGATGGATAAGCTGGAGTTTGTGCGGTGTGAGAATCGAGCAAGTTGATGTCTATACCGTATTTCTCGGCAAGCTGATAAGGCCTTGGTCTGTTGTGTCTGTGTTTTAAATTGAGAATGATTGGTAGGATTATACTCCAAGACTTGTCAAATATTTCCTTGGGAAAAGTTATATTTAGCTTTCGTAGGGTCTTATGAAACAAATCGTTGGGTTCTCGGTCTACCAGTTTAATTAAATCAACTTGAGAGTTACTTCTGTTTCTTGTCAGATTAGAAAGATACACAAGTTCTTTTTTGGTTGTCTCACTATTATTTTCTGGAGGGTCCGGAAGAATATCGTCCCAACCAATAGTAACCTTGTTAGACACCTTCCAAGTTCTTGTCTTGTCGGTGTACTTCATGTTCTTAATTTGTTCGGATATAAATTTATCCGCACCGATTATATAGTTCATTGCTGTACCATCATATTCTTTGACCTGTTATGTTCGTCGCATAGTGGACACATGTCCTGTTTACCAGCCGGATGTATTTCTCTGTCGTGATGTATCATTAAAATACCCTGAAGTATCTGTGTATCTCTAATCATCGAGTGTTCATTTATTTCTCTAAGTGCTGGATCGGGAGCCACAATAACGTTGGGCGTTCTTAGTTCCCTATACATGTAAGCACTAAAACCTAAGTTACATAAACTGATTGCAAACAGCACGTATGCTGCACATCTAAAAAATTTCATTTTGACACCTGCTAGGAAAATAGTTCGGAAATTACTTTTCCTGAATTAGCTATTTTCATAGGTCGCCCACTATTACTTGTGTAGGTGGTTTGTAGCGAAATGCCAAGAGCCTTACAAACTGAGGCCATAACATCTTGGGATGAATATGCCATTGACTCCACTCGTGTGCCGTCTTCGTTAGTTTCACCAACGGCTATGCCGCCGTTCATGCCAGCACCGCCAACGACAACACTCCAGCTTCTCGCCCAGTGATCTCGTCCAGCGTTTTGATTGATACGTGGAGTCCTGCTAAATTCACCCATCCATATGATAGCTGTGTCCTCCAATAACCCTCTTTGCTCTAAGTCCTCTACTAACGCACTCATGCCTTGATCTAGCATGGGTAGTTTCGTGTCTCTTAAGGTTGGGAAGATGTTCTGATGATTATCCCATCCACCTAAACCAACTTCTACAAATGGAACTCCAACCTCTACTAAGCGTCTAGCCATCAAGCATCCTTTGCCAAAGCTGTTATCCCCATACCTGTCCCTTACAGATTGTGGTTCTTTTGCTACTTTGGTTGCGTCCATCTCTGTGCTTGTCAAGACGTTGAAGGTCTTTCTTAATATTTTCTGATGCTCCTTTGCCATACTTCCCCGATTAGTGTTGATAAAATTAGTTTCTATCATATCGAGAACTTGTGCTCTTTGATAAAATCTTTCATCTATCTTTATGTTGAGATTTCTAATGTTGCCATCACTATTGAGAACCAACGGAGAAAACTCTGCACCTAAGAAGCCTGCCCCCATACTCCCACCATTTACAGATATAAACTGTGGAATCATAAGCTCTCTGTCTAATTGCTTAGAGATGACGGAGCCATAACTTGGGTGAACCATACTTTGGCTTGGAACATATCCTGTGTGCATGTAGTATCTGCCACGCATATGATCTGCTTCTCTGGTACTCATGCTACGGATGATTGCCATGTTGTGCATCTGCTTGGCCATTAATGGCATGTGCTCGCAGATTTCAACGTCGCCAGTCGTAGAGATTGGCTTAAAAGGCCCACCAGTAGCAGCTCCGGGTTTTAGATCCCAGATATCCATAGTAGATGGTCCACCGCCCATCCAAAGTAGGATGGCCGATTTACCGTTTTTCTTTAGCTGCTGCTCATTAGCTTTGAGCGTCGTGGTTAAGGTGGCAACTCCCGCTAGGGATGTTAGAAATTCTCTTCTTTTCATATTAAAACCTAAAGTGGAAGAACAGCCCACTGAATGGGGCGGGATAAACCGGCACGGGCTGTGGTTGAATAATGACGGGAGGTCCGTAATAGTGATGATGAATCATTGGCGGATATACCCTGTACTGATATGGATAAACGTATGGCCTACCGATTATTATGCTTCCATGTCTATAGTTATGACTGGGTCTAACTTGGGGCTGCTGAGGCCTCTGCCAATCTTGTTTTCCAAAACCAGAAGGTCTTTGCGGTTGTGGCCTTGTAAAATCCCTAGGGACGCTCTTTACAGTCGGCGGTTTAATAACTTTACGCTCAGGCTGTTGTGCTTCAGCAGACAACGGTATAAAAAACAAACATAACAGTGATGCTAAATATTTCATTATGCAGCCTCGCAATCTGGGCATTCACAACCGTCTTGACACACACATTCTTGAGTTGGGCATGGGCATTCGTTTTCGCAGATATCACAAATCACGGGGTTCTCCTTTGTGAACATATTTTTAATTTCATCTTTGTTAATTAAGCAGATTGCGGCAACAATAATAACCGCTAAAAAAGGTATTTTAAACTTCATGGTATTTTCCTTAAATGAGAATGTCTGTTAGTATTTTGCCACCGTCTACAATTTCTATTGGGCGGTCACCGGGAGCCATAAGCTCTTTATCAGCGACAATACCAAGTCTGTTGTAAATAGTAGCTGCCCAGTCTTCTATATTAACTGGGTTTTGATCTGGTTCGCTCGCCGTAGCGTTGGAGGTTCCGTATGTCATCCCCCCTTTGATTCCACCGCCAGCCAAAACTGTACTGAATACTTTTGGCCAATGGTCTCTTCCTGCACGATTGTTAATCTTTGGAGTTCTTCCAAATTCAGAAACCACACAAACCAAAGTAGAATCTAATAATCCACGTTGATCTAAATCTTCAATAAGGGTTGCAAACCCTTGATCAAAAGCTGGTAGCTGACTTTTCATTCCGTTCGCTATGTTGTCATGCATATCCCATCCGCCATAGGTTAAAGTGACGAAGCGTGTACCAAATTCCACCAATCGTCGAGCGAGTAACATTCTAGCACCAGCGGTGTTTCTACCGTATTTGTCTCTGGTTGCCGCTGACTCCTTCTCAAGATCAAACGCATCTTTTGCGTTCTGGTCTCCTATTAGGCTATAGGCACGGTCATAAAAAGAATTGACAGCCGAGACGGAGTCGGCGTTTTGTTTTTTATTGAAGTCGGTATTTACTATGTCTAGCACACGCCGCCTTCTGGAAAATCTCTCGTCTGGAACTGGAACTTTTAAGTCTCTAACCTCGAAGCCCTCGCTTGCCGGATCAGACCCTAAACCAAACCCAGAATATGAGCTACTTAGATATCCAGTACCTGCATATTCATTGGGTTGGTTTGGTATGCAGACATATGGAGGAAGGTTTTTGCGTGGGCCAAATTCATGTGCAACCACTGAACCCATAGATGGGTATTGAAGGGCTGGGCTAGGTCTATAGCCAGTAAACATATTGTGTGTCCCACGTTCATGAGCAGCCTCCCCGTGTGTAATACTGCGGATAATTGCAATCTTGTCTGCTACCTTGGCTGTTTTGCCCAATAGTTCTCCAAGGCGTATGCCCGCAACGTTGGTACTAATACTACCAAGTGGTCCTCGGTATTCTAACGGGGCGAATGGCTTAGGATCAAATGTCTCCTGATGAGCCATTCCACCCGGAAGATAAATGAAAATAATACTTTTAGCTGGCCCTTCTTTACTATCGTAGTGTTTTTGATCTGCTCTAGCGAGAGACGCACCTAAAGTACCTAAAACGCCAGCCTTTAAAAAATATCTTCTTTTCATCATCATTTCCTTGTTAGAATAAAAACCTTGACCACCAACCTTGGGATGCTCCCAAGAAGTACACTCCTACTAGAGCACCACCGATGAGGGCGGCACGTCTAATCAATCGGTGCTTTCTAATAAAGCTAGCGATAGGACCGTTAAACAGGGGCATAGTTACCTCCATTAGGTTAAAGAATTACTTTTGCTTCACCCTCCAACAAATATCTGGGACGACCAGACATGTCAGTACGTTGAATCGCTCCATCAATTCCAAAATGGTCAAACAGCGTTGCTTGTAGATCGAGTGGTCCCACTGGGTTTTCTATGGGGCTATACGACCTGTCTGCTTCACCAATCGTTCTTCCTGATTGATAATTACCACCAGCCATCATCATTGGTGTAATTGCAGGCCAATGGTCTCTACCAGAGTTAGCATTGATTTTGGTTCTACCAAACTCTCCGGTAACTACCAGTAAAACTTTCTCATTTAAGCCTCTATCCCAAACATCTTGTAAAAATCCTGCAATCGCTTTGTCGATGGGGGGAACTCTTCCCTTCAATGACTTAGAAATATTACTATGCATGTCCCATCCACCATAGTGCAGGGTGATGAACTTGGTTCCATACTCAACTAATCTTCTTGCTAATATCATTTGTTCACCAATGTCGTTGGCCTTTTCAGAACCGTACAGAGCTTTTGTCGTTTCTGATTCTTGATCTGTAGCAAACGCATCTTTAGCAGAACCAAGAATCACGTCATAGGCTTGCCCCTTATAGAAACCAACTGAATCAGCACTCTTCCCCTGAATACTTTTTGATGCTGAACCAAGTGCTCCCAATAGATCCTTTCTAGTGTTGAATCTGTTAATCTCAATCCGTGGTTTAAGATTATCCTTATTGGATGGGTCAAATGGTTTGTATGCACCACCAAGCCAAGCTCCCTCATCCCCCTCGATTTTGCCTTGCTTCACATAAGAAGGCACTCCATTTCGAGGGTGGTTGGTTCCATACACTGAAGATATCAGCGAACCAAAAGAGGGGTATTTAGCAGTGGAGGTGGTTGTTCTTTCTGGATTATAATGCCCAGTCATCATAAAGTGGGTACCCTGTCTATGTGAGGAATCTTTATGACTAAACGAATTAACCACGTTTAACTTAGCTGTGTGTTTAGAAAGCTCGTACCAGTCCTGACCTAAAGTAATGTTAGTACTGGAGTCATGCGTAGCACCGTTTACTGGTCGCCACTCTGTGGGTACCGTGTCCTTTGGTGCGTGAAAAGTTTCAAACTGCGTAGGACCGCCACCAAGCCACACCCAGACAACAGCTTTGTCATTCAGGCTCTGTGCATTAGCGGCAAAGACTTCATCAGAGAAGCCTGCCATTGTCATCCCCGCTCCTATAGATCCAACCCTAAGAAAATCCCTTCGATTAAAGATAAAATCGAGCATTTTAGTCTCCCTTTTTCTAACTACCCCGGAGCTTCATAGAAGCCTATGTTAAAGCCCGGACGAGTACATTCGTTTACTGTTTTTTCCATACCATGTTTTTTAAGGTGCTTCTCTATATATATACACATTTTTTCGTCTGTACCCTCCCAATTGTTTTTGCAAAAATGACAAAGGTATTTGCATTTCCAGTGACTTCTCGTAGGATCTAGGGGTTTAGGGTTAACATTATGTCTTATTTCTTCTACTCTATTCTTTAGCATCTCTAAAAATCTAGCTTCGTCGCTTTTATCAAACATTAAAGAAAACGGTTTTGGATCTGGTTCTCCTTCTGCGTCCTTGTAGAAAAAAATACTCATAATTCTATTTGGATACTCTGGATAGAGCTTAGATATGGCGTAGAAATAGAGGAGAAGCTGGGCGTCATTCTCAAGTTTTTTATAGTCCTTAACCTCACCCGTGGCCCAGTCCATACGACGACCTGATTTCCAGTCAATAACCTCTATCGTATCCTCATTGAGTAGTGTTACGAGGTCGATTGTTCCCTTGATTGCTAACTGCCCCTGAACCTTCTCTCCATCTATTTCGTATTCAAACTTTGCCCAATCTTCTTCAATCGGGATGTCAAAATGAGGCTCAGGGTGGTGGATATTTCTTTTTCTGGGGTCAAACATTCCGTCACTATGCGTAAGGAATGTCCATACCGTTTGAGCCACCTCTTTTCTTTCCTTTGGATAGAATTTATGTTTAGAGTTTTTTGCGTAACAGTCTATGGATATCTCTATAAGATCGTTCACAAAGTCGTCTGTATATAACTCGTCCTTCTTAATCCTGATTTTGCCAGCAGCATCATCTTCTACAACCAAATACTTTCTTCTAGGGTTGTCTTGTTGGAACTTCTTGAGTCCAGCTAGGATCTCCATAGCTTTATGGGCCATAGTCCCCATATCTGCCTTTTTACCGCTATCAGATTGGTGCCCAAGAACATAGGTAATAAAGTACTGCATTTGGCAATACGCATAATTATTATAGCTGGAACTTCTCACATACGTGACTAACATACTTACTCCTTAAGGGATTGGTAGAAATGTTTAACCTTCACCATTAAGGAATCAATGCTATTATCTTGGTTATCTATATAGTCTGTGAAGGGATAATCGTCTAAAGCTACTTCGCTAGAGTGATTATCTTCAATTGTTTGTCTTGTTAAGCGAATTAGAGTGCCGCCAGCTTTTTCGATAGCCTTGGCTTCGTTGGGAAATCTCACGTCAGCAATAATCGCTAATTCTGATTGTTCTTGCTGTATTTTCTTGATGCAAGAACTGACCCAAATCGGTTCGTACATTTTACGCATAACGTCTGTACCAAAAAACTGCATAAATTCACGAGCCGTCATCGGCCCTCTTTTGTTCGGATTGTTTAATATTTCCAAACAAGGCATATTTTCCCAGAGTAGATGCGACTGATGTTGATTCTTTTGTTCGTCAGTTCCCCACACACACTCATGCGGAATGTTAAACAGTTTTACACATATCCACTTGAGATAATCTGCGAAGCTATATAGTTTTACGAAGGGCCACATGTTCCCCTCTGCGTATTGTGAAAAGGCTTCATCATTTCTAGTAATGTCAAACTCTCCCCAAGACCCCTCGGTGAGAATGAGAAGCTCACCCTTCTTGCCAATCTTCCACCCCTCGACATTATTTAACCGTTCAAGCACAATACCATGTAAAATATTTGCTGTGGTGTTTTTACCCGCCTGCTTTCTTCCTGATATGCCTAGTATTCTCATTAATAAAGTCCTCGTAGATTTATTAGTATTTCATTCTTTATCTTGTTGACACTCGTGTCACCCAAGTCTTTACCGTATGTCGCTGGAAAGACTAGACTAAAGAGCCTTCCCAGTTCCCTATTTATTTTTATTTTCGACTCTCTGCCAGCCTGATCGTTGTCTGTTAATACAACCAAGGTCGTTACACCACTTTTTAGTAGTAACTCTTTTTGTCTAATAGAAACATCTTTACCAAATAGCCCAACAACATTGTTTACTCCAGCCTCGTAGAGTCTCCATACATCCCCCTGCCCCTCAACCAAAAAGAGGCAGTGTTTGTTTCTGGCTGTATCTATTGCATTATCATAATTATAAAGATAGTCTGTTTTTTTTATACCTTCTGAAAATAGATACTTCGGTTGAAGCCAGTCTTTTGTAGACCTAGCTATGTATCCAATCTTTTTACCGTTGTTCTTTATTGGAATAATTGATCTATGTCTCATGGCACAGCTATTGTCTTGACAATCTTCTACACCAAAATACCTCAGTGTTTTGCTCTTGAAGTTTCTACTTTCAAAATACGGAGAACTACCAATAGTATGTACGTCTAGACAAGATGCGGTTGGTTTAGTAACCGGATCTGATTTCTTAAAAGTTCTCACTAGGTCTGAAAAAAAGTCTTCAGTGCGTTCACCCTTTTCTTTGTACTCTGTTTTAGCATTGCTTACATTGTATATATTACATATCAACCTTAAAGCGTCTGAAAACTGGTGCGGCTCATCTCTGGAATAAAGTACACCTCTAACAAAAGCGAAAATGTCCGTCCCAAATTCTTCATGACACCCACGAGTCCAGCATCTCCACACTTGCTTATCCAGCGATATGGACAATGCGTTTGGGTTATCACTTCCCTCGTGAATGGGACAGCTCATAAATATATTATCCGAATCTTGGGCATATTCCAAATCAAAATGCCCAAGAAGTAAATCTATATCGTTAAAAACGATGGTTTTCACTTTGTTAAGATCAAGCGTTTGGGTTTTTTGAAAACTCATACCATAAAAATCCTGTGTTAGCCGCTGCGTACGAGAACCATATCAATGCGTGTGGAAAATCCTTTTGCCTTAAATTATCTATGCCACAAGCTAAATAACAAAGCGTTGAAATTGTTATTGCGTATGTTGCTAACATCATACCTCCTCTACTGATAAATCGTTATGCGTTCTGTTAACTCTTACAAATCTTGCTGTTTTACTGAAATCCTTTAGTGACGTAGCACCGGTGTATGCACAGGCACTACGAACGCCACCGAGTATGTCGTTAACAACCAACTCGGCTTTACCTTTGTATGGAATCTCCTTGACTCTACCCTCACTAGATCTGTAACTGAGTAGTCCATCTCCATGTTTTTCTTGTGCTTTTTTAGAGGACATGCCATAGAACACAAGTGACTTCTTCTCGTGCGTGTCTGCATATTTAATCCACTCGCCTTCACACTCTTCTGTGCCAGCTAGCATACCGCCAAGCATGACAAAGTCGGCTCCTGCTGCATAAGCTTTAGCTACATCTGCTGGATAGCGACATCCACCATCTGCACAAATCAGTCCCAGCCTGCCAGTGTCAGAACGTAATCCATGAGCAACATGGGAGCATTCAGCAATAGCGGAAAGTTGTGGATAGCCGACCCCAGCTTTAAGCCTTGTTGTGCAAGCAGAGCCGGGACCAATACCGACTTTAACAATGTCAACTTCTCCGTGTAAAATTAGTTCCGATACCATCTCTGGGGTGGCTACGTTGCCAGCCATGATGATTGAATTGGGAAACTCTAGCCTGACTTTAGCACAATAGTCAATAAACTTTTCTGTGTATCCATTGGCTATGTCGATACAAATGTTGGGCTGAATTGATGTATTATCTTCAATTTTGAACAAACGTTCAAGTTCATGTTCAACGTCCATACCAATACTAACCCATACATTGCTCTCCACGTTATAGTACTTATAGTACCCCTCTATAGCATCTGAACTGTAGTATTTATGTAAGCACGTTATTGCTTCATGATTGTTCAGGGATATACCCATATTAAAAGTGCCGGTAGTGTCCATATTTGCAGCCATGAGCGGTACACCATGCCACTCTTTATCGGACCAATAAAACTTAAAGTTCCGTTTTAAATTTACTTCCTTTCGACTCGCAGCATATGACCTTTGTGGTACGAGTAAGACATCATCGAAGTCTAATTTAATGTCATTATCAATTTTGAGCATCTTCTTCCTCTATATCAAATGGTAAATCTGAACCCTCAATTATGCCTCCCTCTGGGGAAGAGCGAACCTCGTCTCTAGTTCTAAGCTCTAGGAGTTGAGAGTGAGACCCTATCATATTCATATTAATGTAATTCCCATCAAGAAGTCCAGCCCCATGCCTAGCTTTGAGGGTAACTAGCTTTCTATTACCCGAGCTTGGACCGTCCTCTGCTAGCTCCTCTGCCGACTTTAATTTAAATATGGAGAATGACGTGCATAACCAGATGAGTCTGTCAGATCCACTCACAGCGTCTGTAGATTCCTTTGTTATCCCGTCCCTATTGAGTTGTACAAAGGAAAGGCAAGGGAAATCTAATTTTACCGCGAGATTATGAAGATTGGTGATCTGAAAACCCAACGCTTGATATTCCTGCATATTGTTATTGATTGAGCTAGAGGACATTAGCTTTAGGTAATCGTATACAACTAGACAGTCGTTAGTTTTTCCAAACTCGTCTTGACCAACCTCTTGCATAATCCAACGCTTTATTGTGTTGAGTATGGTTTCAAACGGGGCACCAGCAACACTCACATATGTGTAGGGAATATCCCTAATCTCCTCCATAGCATTGCGAACTTTTATTAGCTTTTCATCATCCTCAGAAAATCGTCCGGTAGAAACTTCTTCGATTGGAACTCCACTAATGTTAGAAAGGATTCTGTTGAGGTGATCTTCCTTGCTCATTTCGGTATCCAGCATCAACACTGGAATACCTTTACGGGCATTGTGTAGTGCTACATTATCAGCAAAAACTGACTTACCAACCCCGGGGCGAGCAGATACAAGATCGACACACTTACGCCGTAAGCCACCACCGACAACAGCATCAAACCGAGGGAAGCCACTTGATAGTCCGATTTGGTCACACTTATTCTCCACCAAAAAATCTAAATACTCATCTATGTCATCTCCGAGCTTTTCCGGCTTTTGACCAATCTCATCATTTCTGAGAAATTCTGTTATTGGGTTCTCAATTAAGTTGACAATTTCATCTATAGATTCATCGCCTTTTATCTCGTCGATATCCTTTGATATTTTATGAGCAACCTTCTTGGCCTGTCTAGCCAGTTCAAACTTTTTGATTTGGGCAGCAAAGTGAGGAACGTTTTCCCTCTTCACTGGGTAATCCATTAAGGCGTTTATATACTCAAGCTCCTGCTTTGTGTGAACGCACTCAGACAAATTCAACTGTTCGGCAGCAGAAAGTATGGACGGTATATCTACGTGAGCATCCGACCTTAAAATTTTCTCAATACATTTAAATAGTACCTGATTGTTTCTGTGTGCAAAACTATTATGCGTTAGAAAATCAGATATCTCAACATATGATTCGACACCAAAAGAGAAGAGACCGGCTAGAACAGCTCTTTCGGAACCGAGATCTGACAATTTAGAATCCATACTACCTTCCTGTGCAACGATTGCATCTTGTAAATTCGCCGTAGATTAAGTTCTCGTTGATGTGAAAGTTCTTGCCGCACACATGGCACTCAACCTGAATCTTTTTAGCTCTGCCACGATTTCGGACTGTTTTACCCATACGTTCAAATTTTTCTGGATCGAAGTCCGGATCTCTATCCTCTCCTGTATCCACCCATTGATTTTTTCTACCTCTCACTGGAGTTTTCCTTTGGTCTAAATCATTTTGTTTTATAACTTTAAAATCCTCAGAAATGTTTGACTGAGGCTCCGGAGGTGCTACGTCCTCCTGTGTTTCGGGAGCATCGCTTTTTGCATTACTGCTTAAAAGCTGATCTATTAAATTTGACTTCTGCTCCGGCGTTAGTGATTCTAACAATGCTTTTACAAGGTCGTCACTCATTTTCTCTTCCCTTTTTCTATTAGAATATCTGCCTTACGGCGAACGTTGTACTCTCTACTCTTAATGTTTTCTAGTCTGCCCTCCGCAGTCAATTTCCACTCGTTTATCTTTGCCGCTAAATCGTCATTGCGTAGAATTGTTGCGACTTTGGTTTCATGTTTAGCGTATTGATCCCAAACGCCACCATTTAGCTCTTCGCATATTATACTTTGCAAGGCATTTCCGCACCACCTGACTACATTTTCGCAGTGTGCCTTCTCTCTAGAAACGTGGTCAGCAAATTGGTAGAGCTGATACGCATAATTAAAACATTCATCTTGTTTTAAGTTTTCCATATCCTCTATTGAAAGAGTTTCGGGTATTATAAAGTCTGGTTTAAATGCGGTAGGGACTACATTCTTAGCTGCAATGTATGCATCTATTCCGTCCAAAAAATGTTTTAGTCTATCTGCTGCGTTCAATTTGTTCTCTCCAATACTCTGGTGAATCATCCCACCTAAGTTCAACTAGGTTTATGTCGTTCGTACGACACCACTCTCTTTTATCCATGTCTCTTTTCTTAGCCATAGCAAATCCTGCCTTGCTTTTATGAAAGTACGGAGTATATTTATAATGCTGTTGTCCATGAACCTCAATACCCATTATAGCACTCGGTATGTAGAAGTCAAGGTATAGAACAGATTTTTTTGAGGGTTTTACAGATCCCGGTAATTTAACCTCTTCGTAGATATTATAGCCACGAAACATTTCTTTCAATAGAACTCTTGCAATTTTATGATAGAAGGAGCAATTTTCTCTCTGCTTGGTGTACTTTTTTAAGTCTAGATTATACTCTCTACCGTTTAACCCAGTCACCTTCATAGCAGTACTTCTCTAATTTGCTCATATAAGAACTGGGTTATAGTCTCATTTGTTTCTAGAAAGTTGGTGACCTTCTCCATACCTTGAAACTTGAATGCTTTCGTGATAGCTTCTTCATCTTCTAGGTCTACTTCATTATCTATTAACCAACTTTTTATTACCGGATCTTCTTTGTTGTCTATCGCACACGTTATAGTGTACCAAGCACCGCTACGTTCGATCATAGCAAACTCACTTGCTATCTGAGATATCTCCTGACACTCATCGATTCCTACCCCATATCTAATCCAGCTCTCGGTAGTTTTCAGTGGTGTTCCACCTGCGGCAGAGGTCTTAATTAACCAGTTTGCAACCTGCCCAACGTGTTGCCCAGAGTCTTTTGGAACCTCCCATTTTCCTCGGTGCGTGATAACCATATTGGTTCCAGCTTGATACTGAAGCATGTTTCCACAATCCGCCATCTTGGAAGGTGCCCAGCGACTACCTCCGGTATTTGCTATGTTGTGTGTAATAAAAATTACTATAGCTTTCATTCTGGATACGTCGCCGCTTATACGCTTAAAAAACATTGACAACAATCTTGGTAGGGCGTTGCGTACACCGGTTCTGATTTCCCCTTCTATTTCATCTTTGGGAACCATGTTGGAGGTGGAGTCTACTATCGCCACTAGGTCTGGCGTTTGTTTGATGTATGACTCTAATGCGTTGAGGTACTTCTCGGCTGGCACAATAGGCTCTTCATCTGTAGCTTGCATCACCTCAATAGCACCTATATCAAGATCTTTGATGCCCTTGAAATTTTCCTTAGTCAGCCTTCCCTCGGTATTTAGATAAACAACATTCTTCCCCTCTTTTTGGGCTTTGGCCGCAAAGTATAAGGCCGTAGTTGTTTTTCCAGTTTTGGGGTCGCCAGTCATAACAACACAGCTCCCTTCTCTGAGACCGCCGCCCAATGCTATGTCCAATGCTGGAGATATACCGATGGTTTTAAAGTTCTCAAGTGACTCTAAAACAGCGGAGCCAGACTGAACAATACGCCCATATTTTTTATTTATGATGTTTGTGACTGGGTTATCGCTTTTTGCGACCTCGGTCTTCTTCGTTTTCTTCGCCATTTTCAAATTTCCTTAGAGTGTCAAACAGGTTTCTTCTACCGTACTTCTTTTTCTGGTGGGAAGCATTCTTCTTAACGTCAATCTCTTGACATTTTTCGGTCTGGTCATTTAATAATAGCTGATACTTGCGAATAATACCAATGGCTTTTGGATGATTAAGAGAAAAAATACTCTTAAACTCATCTGAGTGAATAGCCTTTACCAGAGCTTCCTCGGATATTTTATGGTCTTTCAATATTTTATTAGCCGCAAACATTTGCTTCTTAAATGTCCAGTCCCAAGGCTTTTTGTTCCAAAATTTATAGGGTAAAGATCCTTTGTTCTTTCTCTCGGCATTTCTCTTACACATTATCTCAGCTACGTACGCAGCACAGGTACAGTAATCCCCAGTGCTCTCGTGTTTATACCTACTTTTCTGACTTCGCTTTCGTTTTTTCTTCATTGTAAATAATCGCCTCTTCAAAACAGTCCTCAATTTCATCCTCGTATTCCAAGTCTTTAAGTAGTTCGGGTATCATCCACATCTGTTTATGAATTAACCCGTCATCCTTAAGCAAACCGAGCGTTAGGAAGTTGGTTGTCCCTGCTCCCATCTCACCCATAGCAGATCTAACCAAATAAATTCCAGCGGGATCTCCTATGTCTAAAACACACTTGTGAGACCTAAACTGTAGATGCATCTCTTTTACAAAAGTCTTTTTAGACTCACAGTGTTTTTTAACTTTCGCCCAAGTCTCGTGTTTGCCGTCAAAGAAAAAGTGCTTTCCATCTTTAGTCATTACCTTAACCCAAACCTTATCCTTGTTTGAACTCCTGTAATGTTCCCTCCATTTTTCCTCGTCCATACTACTCTCCCTTAATTGTTGTTACGCAGGAAGGTCTCTTTTTTGCATTGAATTCGACTCTTCTGGAGTCAGCCATCTCGGAGGCAGATTGTGTCATAACGGTAGACCCCTTTTCGTTTCTGCCGAACTGTTGATATAAAAGGCTGTCCTCTGTTTTTTTCTCTTTTGGTAATGTGCCTAGAAATTTTTTCACGCTAGACTTCGCCCTATCGAGATCTTTACATAGCGTGTCTAAGTCAACGCTCTTATGGTGTTCTAGGTAAAATCTTTCAGCCTTGCTTAGTGGTCCTTTTTTAGTCATTTAAAAATCCTCTCTGAGCCTTTGTTAAGTAAATTGAATTATTAGTTTTTAAATATGTGATATAAAAATCAAATGTCGCTTTTGATACCCTTCTAATCTTTGTGTCTATGAATTTTTCACGCTTGCCGTAAGGCCCGTTTGGGTCGAATAAGCTACTCTGATGTATCTTAGCAAAATAACTCTCATTGCCGTCTTCAGTTGTTATAACTTTAGCGTAATGGGAAATTATATACTTCTTTTCTTCTTCTATTAAATTCCCAGTTTTATCAAAAAGACTTATACGGCTCGTATTCTTCTCTATATAACCCTCACCTATATACTTCATTTTTTACCCTCCATTATATATTTAGCTTTCTGTTTATTTGTCATTGAGTTTATCTCTTTTGATGTAGCGTTTCCGTGTTTATGGTACCATGCCTTACTCTCTTTCGGTTTAGATTCATTTTTCTTGTGCGTTTCTTCTGCGATTTTATTTTTATTGGCACTCGCATTCTTATCTGCGATGCTACCTATAGTATTAGAGCCTTTTACAAAACTATGAACTCCTCCCGTTATAACCCTATATAAGGCGGGTTCCTTGCATTCTGGGCAGAAGGATAATGGGTCGTCATTAAAAGACTGCTTGACATCTAAAATTTGATGTGAGCATTTTTCACATTCGTAATCATATAGTGGCATTTAATTCTCCAATGCAGTTAGTACCCTGCCTATTATATCATTTCTCTGTATATCTTCGTATCCCAACCTACAGATACCCACCCCGTCGATGCCCTCAAGTTTGGATATGCAGTAGTCTAGGCCACTCCTTCCTCGGAGGTCGTCTTGGTTAACATCTCCATTGATGAGAACCTTACTGTTCTTTCCCATCCGAGTTATGAACATCTTGATTTGTTCGGTTGTACAGTTTTGTGCTTCGTCTAATATCATGTAAGCATTATGAAAAGTTGAACCCCTCATTATTTCCAATGGCTTATATAGTATCTGCCCCTCGTTATCGTAGTGGCCATAATAGGATCTTCCAAAGAAAAACTTTAGATTCTCTTGCATTGGTAGTAGGTAAGGTGCTATTTTTTCACCAAGTTCTCCCGGTAAAGAACCAATATCCTTTCCTGTGCAAACCAATGGTCTAGTAATAATTATCTGTTCTATGTCTCCTCTGTGTAGATGTTCTGCTGCTATACCGGCAGCGACAAAAGACTTGCCTGAACCCGATGGGCCAGAGCAGAACACGATATCGTTCTCTACAATTGATCTTATATATATTTTTTGGTTTTCTGTTTTTGCTTCAACATGCTGTACTTTGGGCTTTTCTTCTCTTCTGGTTCTTCTATTTCTCGCCATTTATTGTTACCTTCTAGGAATTACAGGTCAGTTTCTTTAATAAAGATTCCGTCAACCATCCTACCTTTTCTATCCTTGATATCGTCCCAAGCCTTCGACAGACAATCTGCGAGACTTAACTTGTTCCGTTCTGCTATATTTAGTAGAACGACGATCATGTCTCCAATGTCGTCAGACACGTCCTCGCCTTTACAGATGTTGTCGGAAAGCTCACCGGCTTCCTGTATCAGTTTAGCAAATTGGTCTTTATCTGTTGACCCATCAATGAGATTACGATCATGGTGCCAGCCAACGATCTTTTTTACGTAGTCGTCGGTAGATAGATTTTCTTGCACTGTAATCCATTCTGGGTAACTATTAAAAACAACATCTTGTTTCACTCCGTGAACAGTCTCTAGTTTGTACCTGTGTAGTTGATCCATTCTAGCGTCTTGGTCGGGATGTGAGTTTTTTCCTGTCATAGTTTCATATCTCCAAAGTCCATATCGTCCAAATCGTTTTTACTAGCACCTATTTTATAACTAGTGATCTCGTGTTCTTGAGGTGCAACCTGAACACTCTCACTCTGCATCCACGCCTGAGTCCATCCTGCTATTGGGTTCTTGCCGACATTCTCGTAAGGTAGCCCAATCATTTTTCTTCTGCTCATACAAAGCCAGTCAACATATTGATGCAAAACTGTTTCGTTGAGACCGATAATTGAACCATCCTTAAATAGGTAAGACGCCCACTTCTTTTCCTCCTCTGCGGCGTTTTCAAACATTTTTACCGCATCTTCTTCGCACTGTTGAGCAATCTTGGTGAAACCCTCTGATTCTTCTTTTTGCAATATTTTAAGTATTTCTTTCGTGTTTGTTAGGTGTAACGCTTCGTCTCTTTTGATTAGTTTAATAATGTCCGCATTTCCTACCATTTTTTTATTTTCAGCGAAAGCAAAACTGCAAACAAAGCTAACATAAAATCTAACGGCTTCTAGGATATTAATGCTCATTACGGTCATATATATTTGCTTCTTGAGGTCTGAAGGTTTGTTTTTATCACAAGCCATCCCCATCAGATTGTTATAATCACGAATGGCACCGTTTGCACGTTTCATGATTTCTTTATCCTCATAAATCCCCCCAAAGACCTCTGAGCTGTCTGCATACACGTTTTGAATAATGTATGAGTAAGATTGGCTATGAATTTTTTCAAAGAACTGCCACGTCATGAGGCAGGCCTCTAGCTCTGTATTTGTAACAAACTCTAGTAAGGTTGGTACGCCTCGACAAATTACGCTGTCGAGCATAGTTTGATACTTCAAGTTAGAGGTGAAGATAAATTTCTCATTATCTGACATCTCTTTAAAATCTCCACGATCTTTTTTTAGCTCTATCTCTTCCGGCCTCCAGAAGTTCATCATCTGCTTACTGTCAAGATCCTTAAAGATTGGATACTTAAGAACGTCGTAACGCTGAACACCTAAATCCTTCCCCAGAAATAGGGGTTGTGTCATTGGGTCTACGTTCTTGGTGTTGAAAATAGTCTTCATTTTTTTTTGGCCTCTTGAATTTTTTGCCTTAAACCGGATGATGAATACCCGAACCTCTTGCAGTAATGAATTTCTATGTCTAACTCACTACCAGTAAAGTCCGTCTTTGTTATGTAGTCTTCGCCTAAGAATCTGATATGATAGTCACCACTTTTTAATATGACATACAGGTCTTCCTCAGTCTCGTAGGGTATTATTTCATCAATAAACACGTTTGATTTTAATCTTAGGTATCTTTGATAAACCGTCTCTATTGGTTTGTTTTTATCTGGTCTATCAATTGTTGGGTCGGTGTGTAAGCCTACTGTAAGTTTTCTACAGTGCTTTTTGCACTCTTCCAACATAAGTATATGACCGGCATGACATAGATCAAAAGCCGAACAGGTGAAACCGTTTTTCATATCGCACACGCTCCAGATTCGCAATTCATGCCCTTCTCTGTTTCTCCGTCACCATCTGGAGTGTTAGCATAATAAAAGTTTTTTAACCCATATTTGTAGCCGTATATCTGATCTTTAATCAGCACACTGAGTGGGATATTACCATCTTCATAATGGGAGTAGTTGTAGTACAGATTTGTACTCATACTCATGTCCACAAACTTCTGTATTACTGCGGCTATATTTATAATAGCCGTGTTATCTGTCATTTCCCAAGCTAAAGTATAATGTTTTTTCCTCATGTGGTAATTTGGAACTAACTGTTTAAGGATTCCGTTCTTTGCTTTCTTGTGTATCAACAACGATCTAACGGGTTCAATTCCATTGGTAGAGTTCTGAATGACGGAGCTAGATTCACAAGGCATAATAGCAGATAAAGTAGAGTGCCTAAGACCATGTTCTTTAATCCTCTCACGCAACCCCTCCCAGTCCATGTTATAGTTAGGTTTTATTAGTTCGTCTACAGTTTTTTTGTACCAATCGATTGGTAACAACCCCTGAGAATACTTTGTGTCTTCAAACTTAGGGCAAGAACCTTTTTCTTCAGCTAACTCACAACTAGCGTTGATAAGGTTCCACTGAATTTGTTCCATAGTTTCATGTACTAGCTCTAGTGCTTCAACATCTTCGTACTTCAGCTTGTTCTTAGCCAAGAAGCCAGCTAGATTGGTGATGCCAATACCCAAAGATCTTCTGTTTTTAGTAAATGTCTCACCAGCTAAAACTGGGTAATCTTGATAGTCGATAACAGAGTCTAGAGTCCTAACCGCCATCCGGCAGGCGTCCTCTATGTCTTTCTCGTTACCTAGTTCTAATAAGTTTAGTGCCGAAAGAATACAGATGCCTATTTCACCCTCTGGATCGTCAATGGATTGAATTGGTTGGGTCGGGTGGATGATTTCTTGACAAAGGTTGCTCATATAGCAAGGTGTCGCCCATGACCCATGTGCATTAGCTGAGTCAATATTCATGCTATATATACGACCAGTTTCAAGTCTCTCCCGAGCAAAAATCTCAGCCAGTTTACGTGCTGATACCTTCTTCTTGAACTTTAGCGAAGTGGCTCTCTCATATTTTAAATATAGCTCTTCAAATTTTTCATTATCACCAAACGCATCGTATAGACCAGTTGCCTCTTGAGGACTAAACAGGGTAACGTCTTCATTGGCTATTAATCGGTCATAAAAGATCTTGCAAAATTGAATGCTATAATCTAATTTACGAACACGATTATCGTCTGTTCCTGCGTTGTTCTTGAGAACCATAATGTCTTCAATTTCATAGTGCCAGAACGGTACATGGACCGTAGCAGATCCTCCACGTAGTCCATTCTGAGACGTTGACTTTACAGCAGACTCAAAGTTTTTTAGATATGGAATTAGGCCCGTATGGATAACCTCACCACCCCTGATGGGAGAATTGATTGGTCTCATTCTTCCAATGTTGAGTCCAATTCCCGCTCTTCTCGCTGTATACTTGCCCACCGCATGAATACTCGAAAATATACCGTCAAGATTGTCATCAACATCAACCAAAACGCAACTGGCGAACTGACGTATGTTAGTCCTAACACCAGCCATAATAGGAGTAGGAAGATTAATTTTGAATGTAGAATAACAGTCATAAGCTTTCTTTACCTCATTTATGTCATCAAACAAGCACATTGCTATACACATATAAGCGAATTGAGGGGTCTCGTATATCGCTCCGGTGCTTCTGTTTTTTACTAGGTACTTATCAATAAGTTGTTGTAGCCCAGCAAACGTGAATTTGTCATCTCTAGAGTGGTCTATATATTTTCCTAGCTTGTCAACGTCTTCAATAGACCATCTAGCTAGTATGGCTGGATCATAGACCGCATTATCTACGTTTCTTTGTAGGAACAACAAGAAGTCTGTTGGTTGGTCGCCATACCCCCAAACCTCTTTTCGTAGCTGCATATTTAACAGTCTTGCGGCAACATATTGGTAGTTGGGGTTGGTTTCAGAAATTAAGTCATTAGCCGACTTGATGAGTATCTGGTGTATGTCTGAGCTACTAATCCCATCGTAAATAGAGAGATTTGCGTTCATGCAGATATCTGAGAATGAAACCCCATTAATACCCTTGGTAGCCCATTGAACGACTTTGTGAATTTTTTCTACGGAGAACTCTTCTTTTTCTCCGCTTCTTTTGGTGACGTGCATTTAGTTATATCCTTATTATATCTGCGATGTTGGCACATCTTCATTATAACACATCTAGGCCGTAAGTCAAGTGACTAGATGCAAATACCCCGCAATAATCTGCTGGCGACTACGGCGGGGCATTAAATCATTTTAAAATTTTAATTTCTACATTATCACCAATCTTAATCAGTATAATGTCTTTTCCATTCTCCTTTGTGAAAGAAATCATATCGAGTATTTCAGTTGCCTTGTCTATGTCTTTTTGTTCTACGTTTACATGTTCTAGTATTGATTCAACTATTTTGTCCGTGATGCCCATTATTGATGTACACCCCATGCGATAGCACTGAGTGAATCATGCAAGCTCTTTCTCTTTTTCGCTGTTAACTGACTATCTTCTAGACCTATTGTATTTACGATAATACTATCTATCTCTTCTCCAAGGTTGGGATACTTATCCTTTAGATCTAAGCCCGCAAAGTTAAGGCCACCAGACTTTATATTGAACTCTCTGAATTTTCCTGTGGAGTCCAAAAATCCGGGATCTGACTTAACTACATCTGCGACCTCTAGGAAGAAGTCCGATATCTGCGTTGCGTCTTTTTTATCTATATCCATATCTACAACCTTCTGAACGAGCGTTTTGTATTCCAAAGTTGGCTCGTCCACGTTAACTGACGGTGTGTTAACAATCTCTACGTTATTTTTTACAATTTCAATGATCTGTTCGCCAAAGAAAGCAGCTACCACAAGGATGGTGGCTAGTATTAGCTTTACAGTATTAGGCATTTTTCACCTCTCTATCGTCCACCTTTGGAACAAAGAGAGGGAAGATCTTATCTAATTCGTCACAAGCAGAGTTTAGTTTTGCTTTCTCACAGCTAACCTTTAGATGCTCCCAACACCTGATAATTTCCACCAAGGAAGAGTCCTTCGGGATTCCGTCTTGGGGAATATATGGCTTTACATCGCTAGGTTTAAAACTAGAGGCAAAGCCTTTAATATGGGGCCAAAAAACACTCAGTGCTAATATGGCCGCTCCAACAAGCATAATAATTTGAAAAGTGTTCATCTTTACTCCTGTATACTTTCCATTAAATCAAACAATTCTCTTTCTGAAAGTGTTTTTGACACCTCTGAGAAACTTTTGTATAACGCTTTTCTTTCGTCCTTGCCTTTAAAATTCTTCCTTATTTCTTTTCTTATTAGATATCTATGGATAATGTTGTCGGATCGAATTGCCGACAACATTTTTTCTTTCGAGTAACACATATATAATAGCTTAACTACGGATATAATGCAATTACAAATTGCCATAATGGTGAACGGATCAAAAGAAAACTTGTCACATCTTGATTGTGCGTGTGCTAGTATTCTTCGACCGATCAATTGTTGTGCTTCTGGTAAATCACTCATCGTTTAATTTCTCCTGTATAGTCTCAACCATTTTACTAGCATCCATAAAGCCCGAAAATCTATGTACTGGGTTTTCTAGGTTATCATGATCGAGAAAAATTACGGTCGGGTAATACTTTACTTTGTAGTACAAAAAAAACTTCTTATGATCTGGATTATCCTCGTCATAAATAATAAGTTTTGCCTTCTTCTGCTCTATCGCTTCTTTGACCCTCCTGCTTGCCCAAGTCTGCTGTTTCATTTTCTCGCATGGGCCACACCACTTCGCTCCAAAATGATAGATGTAGAATTCTGGATCGTCTGAAGATATCAAAAAGTCTTGGGATGACTCTTTTTTTTTAACGTCTTCTTTTAGGGGGAAACATTGACCACTTTCTTGACAGTTACACTCTTGTTTATCGCAGCCGCAGTCACACCCACTGTTTGGCTTTGGGTCTGGCTCAGGCTTAACTTTGTCTTCGCACGCAGAACATCCGGGGCATTCTGTTTTGTGACCATCTCCGTGAGTAATCCATCCAGAACCATCACACTTTTCTTCTACTGTGTCCTCATCTTCAGTCATTATGACTTTGGCTAGGTTTGTAGATATATATGGTCTATGGTTTATGTTGTCTTCGTTCCCTGTAAAATTGAATGTCACTAAAGCTGAGGCTAAAAGCCAAGTACCTAGTATTTTCATGATAGCACCCTATAGGTATGATGATGTACCGTAATCTGGTAAGTTTCTAGCTGGAAAACCTTCCACGTCACTAAAAACCCAAGATCCTTGTTCTGCCAACATTCCTCTGGCGTCCTTTTCACGTATCCAAAAACTACCTTCTGGTTGACCATGTACTTTTGGCCCACTATTCCATTTACCCCAACTGTTTTGAACTAGGAAGAGGGTTTCTCGAAACCGTTTTTTGGTGTCATCACAAGCTATCCAAGCCATAGCATGGTTCCAGCCGGAGCCACGCTTGGCAATCCCGTTAGTATCCCTACGACTGCTGAACCCATACCCTGAGCATACGCTGAGAGCGTAACCATTAGAGAGTGCATCTCTAGCTTCTTCGACTGTGGTTATCATTGAAATAGTTTTTACCTGATGCTTTTTAGCCTCTGTAGAATAAATCTTAGAGGGTATTTGATGTCTAGCACCAAGGGCTGAGTTGTATGTAGAGAGATCTACTTCGCCATAGTCTTTTCTTAGTAGAATACCGCCCTTAGAGTGGACGTACTTAGCGGCACCGGAACAGGTCATGCCTTGTCCTCTGTGGCCCCTAGATTGATATATTGCCTCTGTAGCACTGCGAGTTTCAAAAGATTCTAACTCGCCTTTTATGTCTATCTCCACTGCTCTCGTTATATCGACGGCGTTTCTGGTGGAGTGAGAAACACAGTCTCCTGTCGTTTGCCTTTCAGACGGCCCAAAACTTGAATCAAACTTCAGCAAAGACTTAAACGGCAGGGAGAGTTTACCCTCTCCGCTACCGAAAAGTCTGTAGGCGGTCGCACCAAAAATAGGTGTTTTTAACTTTGCGAGAAGCTCTGCTGTTTCTTCTGGGTCGCAGATGCTTCCCTCAAAACCGTTTCTGTAGGCATTCAACAATTCCCTCGGACTGCTGAATGTGTCCATTATTACTCCTCGTCTTTGTTGTCTTTAAGCCATTTAATGGCGGTATCCAAACCAACAGCAACGATGGGTACAAAAAGTGTACCAAGAGTACCTAGATCAATTTGATCCAAATTGCCAGCTACGTAGGTAAGAGCTGCTGCTCCACCCACCAACAGGGCGTTCTTGCCGATCTTAGAAATATCGGCCCAGTTTAGTGTAAATTTCTTAGAACCCATATCAGTTCTCCTTATAAAGATGAATTAAAAAACCTTCGTGAGACTTTTCACTGATCCTGTACGGATAACCTAAAAAGTGAATTTTCTGTCCATGTACCGATTCAGTCTCTATATCGACTCTCCTGCACATTCTGAGGCAGGAATTGAACTCCTTTAAGAACTCTTCTCTTTCTTCCTCATTTATTATAGAAATCCAGTCAAGCCCCTCCGTGAAATCTCCATTGTCTTTCGTTAGTTCTTGAAAAGATTCATTGCTCCAAGTCACTCTACCGGTTTTATCAGTTTCAAAGAGAGGTCTACCGGTGTAGTGAAGTGCCGCTTTTGATCTTTGGTCTAAAACCTTTTGCGTTACTTCTATCCTTTGACAAGTATCCTTAAGGCAGTTGATTGCGTCTTTCATTGAGCCTCCGCCGTTTGGCGTGACTTCGCTTTTAATAGTCTCGATAGAATCCTTTAAATACTCATGATCTTTTAGAAAAACCCTGCTAACCTTGAACACCCTCCACAAGAAAATAATTAATGATCCACCAAGCCCTAATATTGTACCTATAGTTGTAGCTTCTTCTTGTGATAACATTTTAAGCTCCCAGTGTTAAAAATACCCCACCCCCCAGAGGGGAGCGGGGGTTTTTAAGATGCACGTACAGGGGTTTAGATCACGCCGCTTTCTGGGGTGTCTTTACCTTTGTACTGATCCTGTTTCGGATTCTTACCACCAAACATGTAGGTAAGTTCACCCGGAACAGCTCTGGTCGTATTAGCTTCATTGTCACTAGCAGCAACGTCTCCAGCACCACTTGGTGCTACCATGTTTACGTCGTTGGCAGCACCAGTTCTACTAGTTACGAAACCATTAATGGTTGTAGATGGGGTAGCTAGAATATCAATGACCGTATCACCGATTTTCTTACGCTTGTTGTTTGACGTAACATTGCTTCTAGTTGCGTCCATACCTTCGCTATCAGCCGCACCGCCAATCAGCTTGGTGTTCGCTGCGTTGTTGAGAGTAGTGGTAACATTACCACCCTGAACAACCCACTGAGTTGCGGTTGAATTGTATGCAATGGTTCCAGCTTGACCAGCTCTAGCTTGACTAACACCGGCTCTGTCTGTGGTATTAGCACCCGAACCAGCATTTACTACAACCTTAGAACCAAAGCTCTCGCCAAAATCATCAGCGATGTCAGCGAGGCTAAGGTTCTTGGTCATGACTCCGGCGGCATTGCTACCACCGTGGATGACGGTACCACCATCATTTTTTGCACCAGCTCCGACAGCTTCGTCGCCAGCACCACTTGGACGTACAGTAGGCATAAGGAATCTCCTTAAATAAGATAAATGAAATAAATTGTTTAGATTCCTTTTGTCCTGTAATGTAGTCCGTTTCCTGATATATTATACACCATAACTCATTGATTTTCTCAACTTTTTTAGGTTTTTTTGCAACCTTATTCGTATAGTTTCTCCGCAAACCCCTCTGTCTTTTGCGATTTCGTTAATTGTCATATTTTTGTAAAACCTGTCATATATTAATTCGGGATCGTCGCACTGCTGTATTTCGTCCAGCATGTCAACTCTCTCCGTGTCATTTCGCTTCTCAGGCACACTTATTGTTAGCTGATTGGTTCTAGCTAGGTTGAACTTTCTCTGAGTCAAGCACTCAAACACAACCCCTCTATGTATAAAAGAAGTTAATTTACATTTACTTCCCGTTTTATACCTCTTTTTAGCTTTCCATAATGCTGAGAGTATACAGCTCTGAATTTCGTCCCTAGACAATGTAGAGGAAAAAGATGACGCAGCCTTATTTGCAACCTTCACAATGTCCTCATTTGATAAATAATCCTCAATACCATTACTCAATATTATTCTCCTTTTTAATTATTGTTTGTTCTATTTTCTTTCTGACATCTTTAAAATCAAACATCTTTCCGACGCCAACAAAGAATCTATATCTACTACAAATCTTAAGGGCTTCTACACCCTCAGTTTGATCTAATGCTGTTTTAATGTCCTCTGTTATGTTAAAGTTTGTGTGACCCATCCAACAATCAAAATTTGTTACTAAATTTATATTTTCAATAAGTTTGTCGTCAACTGGTATAAAACTTTCCTGCGGGTGATTCATTTGTTGTCCACCCTGAGACTTTAACAATTCTTCTATTTCTTCTTCAGTAAAATCTTCTAGCTCTGTTATTTCACCGACCTCTGAAAGCATGTTATCCTGAAATGATCTGTAGAGCTGTTGAAATAAAGGCGATTGCATTTGCTCTTCCAGCATGTCTTCATATTTTTGCCAGCCTATTTTATTTTCACTCATGATATTCTCCTATAGTATATCTGAAGGTTTGATGCACGGCTCGTTGCTTCCTTTTTGGTCTTCCTCCTTAAGTTCCTTTGACTGTTGCATTTTGGTTAGTAATGATTCCGATTTAAGTAATATTTGTGAAATAAGAAGCTCAAGCTCCTCACCCTTACCATCCTCTAGGAACGCATCTTTTACTATGTTCATGGTTTGAACTTGAAACTGCACGGATGGAATTGATGCTAAGAGTGTTGATAAATGAGTTAGGGTTTGCTCTTCATAATCTTCTATATTAATATCTACTGAGTACTCATTGTCATAATCTATACTGTAGCAAACAATTATCTTTTTATTCGTCTTTTGTTCATCAGACATCTAATAAATCCATTATTTTGCTGGCAGAGTTGTCCCAACAGAACCTCTTGGCTGTTTCTATACCAGCTTGATTAATCGTACCCTTCTTGTCGAGTATAAACCTCATCATTTTCATGCTCAAATCCCACTCTTCATGACTACCAATTTTAGCCCATTTTCCTTGACCAAAGAACCATTTATTGTCAAACGCCAGTTCTGTATCTTTTATCGTCACTAAGCCCGCATTTTCTTTAGTACAAAATTCAGTATGGGCTGAATAATCAGTGGCTATTACGTGTTTACCACAAGACATCATCTCTAGGAGTTCTAAGTTCCAACCTTCTCCACGAGAGGGGAACACTCCACAATCTACTTGGGACATAATATTATACACTTCTGCCTGTGTCTCAGCCCTTGGAATAATCTTGACATTTGGGTGAGAATAAAGATTTAGCCATTTATTTTCTTCTTCTGGGGAGTTGAACGGATTTGAACACATCATCCATAATTCTGCATCTTCTCCATGCTCAACAACCTTCTTGAAAGCGTTAATGAGAATATCGTGACCCTTACGAACCTCCCATTTACCACAATTAAAAAAGATTGTTTTATCGTCTTCTCTTACTGGTGCTGGGGAAAATAGTTCTGCGTCTACACCAAGAGGAACAACATCAACATGGGGTACATACGTTTGATCCAAGCATACATTTTTTGCCCACTCTGAACAAACCATTAATCTGTCACAGGAATTTAGGTGGTGCTTTTCTAAATCGCTAAAGGTATCTAACTCAAAGATGGGAAAGCCAATGAACTTGCCTGACCCTATACGTTCTGCCATCTGGTTCTGATGCCAAATCTTAATACAGGGTGCATAAGCATCAAATCTCTTAGACGTTTCTACAGCACTCCTGACGGCATCTGCATCTGCCTGACTGGTAACTTGAGGTTGTCCAATCGGGAACAGGGATACGTTCGCCCTTTTTTGCAATGCTTTAAGGATGTTTAATCCAGCTACGCCGTAGCCAAGCTGATTGATTGGAGCCATTAAGTTTATGTTCACTTTACGTATACTCCTGCAATAAACTCTTCAACTGATTTTGTGTTTGGATTATTTGTAAAATAATTGTTTGTTGTTGATTTAGCGACGGACTTCTTCTCCCCTAGACTAACCAGTGCTGCTATACATTCTTGTATAAGCTCACTATTTTGCTCCACCTTTTGCGTCTTTGGTTTCTTGCTTTTTGGTTTCTTACTATTTGATTTCTTACTCTTTGATTTCTTAGTCTTTGATTTCTTAGTCTTTATCAATTCAGGTGCGTACATCTCGTAGTATTCAGGTGGATTCCAAGCATTCCCACTGTTTCCGGCTATATCTACAGCGTCCCAACCAGTACCGTTATATTCTTTAGGTTGGCTTTTCTCTCGTTTGTTTGCTCGTTTTAACTTTTGTATTTCCAGCTTGAGTCTTTTAACCTCTGAGTCTTGGCTTTTTACAGTACGTCTAGCCGTGGCTTTTTTTGTCCCTAGCGTGCAGTGTGCAGCTAGATACTCTTCATCACCTGTGGCGACCGCAAACAAGTCTTGATCGTCAATATTTGTTTTTAGGTTAGAGCCTACTGGTTTTACTTTCTCTGGCCCAGCAATCATTCCTATCATGAAGCAAACCCCACAAAATGTAGCTATACCAAAAGCCAATAACTCTGCTATCCACTGATATGCCTGTAAATCTGATACGCCATCCATTCCCATAACTACACACTGCTCCGCAATTTAAACTAGTTAATTGTAAAAGTTTTTAACTTCTTCTCTTCAGGAAGAACTTCCTCAGTAGACACGTATAACATGCCATCCCTCATAGAAACGTCCTTCACCTCATGATATTGTCCAAGAGAGAATTTAGTTGTAAACGCCCTCTTTGCGACACCTCTATAATTATACTCTATATCGTCCTGTTTGTCAACCCCACTTGAGGAAATTGTCAAAACTTTGTCCTGAATAGTCACAGAAATGTCATCCCTACTGTATCCAGCAAGGGCTAACTGTATCTGTGTACCATCACCATCCTTAACGATATTGAATGGAGGGAAGTTTGAGCGGTTATTTGTAGAAACAACTTGGCTCAGTAGGTGTTCCCAACCTACGCTACGTCTTAAAAAGTCTTGAATTAAAGTTGAGTTTGTCATAATAAACCTCCTTTGTTACCCATTAGGCATAACTTGGGAGCAGTGCGTAGTTATAAGAATGAAAAAGCCCCGCCAAGCCATTGAGACTCGACGAGGCTACTCGGTCGCTATAATTATCCGTTTTCATCGTCCTTAACGGTGGTACCGAGTCACGAATACTAATTAAAACGGAGAACTTCCATCTTCACTAGTGGTTCGCTTAGTAATTGTAGATGGATCGGGGCCAAGAGAAATCTCATCAGCCATGATGCAAACAGAACTTCTTTTGTTCTGGTTTTCATCTTCATAATCATCAATCTTCAGCTTTCCAGTGATAGAAACGAGTCTACCTTTGAGCAGCATAGGATTGAGGCTTTCTGCCATCTTACCAAAACAAAGCACATTGATAAACAAAGTGTCGTCCATTCTACGGTCATTCACCGCCAAGCGGAACTTGGACATCGGTGTGCCCTTCTTTGTTGTAGTAAATTCTGCGTCTTTTGTGAGCCTTCCGGCTCCGTTCCAACTATTCTGATTCATATTAAACTCCTAAAGCTGATCGAACCTTTCCACGTACTACCTGAGTATTGCCACGATTTGAAACGCTCGTAACCGCGTCATATACATGAGATGTAAATCCAGTATTGAGACCTAAAACTTTTCCAGCACGAAGTGTCTCACGCTTATTTGTGCCGTAAACAGTGCCAGTAGTCTTGTAGGCTACCGCTGTCACGGGGTTTACGGCTTCGCCTCGGTACTGACCACCAGTAATCTCACCAACCAGCGAGCCTTCCTGATTGAAATAGCTCTTAGGCAATTTTGCTAGTGCTTTGTAAAACTCATTACTTTCCATAATTATCTCCTAAAAAGGTTTGACTTTGTGGAATTGGTGATTCCACTTGAATATCTTCTTCCAAAGTTTTCTTCCCCTCATCCAAATAGCTAGCCAGTCTAGCTATGTCTTGGTCGATGGCAGCTTTACGCTCATTGAGTTGTTGTATCTCTCTCTGAACATTAAGCAGGTGTGCCTCAGCCATTTCTTTTAAAGTTGCCATTAAAAATCTCCTTTGTTTCGGTTTACTTATATTATAGTCCACTTCGGCCTAAAAGTCAATCGGGTTCTTCGGTTTTTTTGAAAGTTTCTAAAATACATTCCAAGACATCGGTATCTAGCGACAACTTTGGTATGTACTTTAACTCCAACTTACCCTTTAGTAATCTGAGAATTGTGTCATATTTTTTGGAATAGATTTCCATCTTGGGTGATGAGATGTCTGAGAATAAAATCCTTTTAATTCCACATTGGTGAAGCATTTGGACGCAGGACAGACAGGGAACTGCTGTCACGTAGCAATCAGAATCAACTGTTGAGACACCATTCTTGGCGGCATTGTAGACTGCATTAGCTTCGGCATGAATCATAAACGGATATTTTTCAGGTCTCTCTCTCGGTAAAATGGAGTCGTCTATACCAGAGATAAAGCCGTTGTAGCCAGTTGAAATAATCCTTTTGTCTTTAACTAGCACTGCTCCACACTGTGTTTGTGAATCGTGGCTTCTTTTAGACCATAATGCAGCACTCAAGAGAAACGAAGTCTCCCAACTGGTCGGCTCTTGACTCTGCAAGATTAGCTTAGACAAAACCCTGTTTATCATAGGTACTACTCTTCATCTTTGTTTTTGGGAAAAAGTTTTTTAACTATCTTGGGTATGGACTGCTTCATTTTTTTACCCTCCTCGGTGAGTTCGTAGTAAAAATTTCCATCTTCACCGACCAACTGGTCAATTAGCCCTTCCCCCATTAGCTTTATTATCACTTCGGTAACGCTTTGCTCTAAGGCGTTATTGGACTTTTCTAAAAATGTTAAGATGTGTGGTTTCTCATTAAGGTCAAACTCTAAGACATCATAAGCTACATCTATATTTTTTTTAGGTTGGTCTAGGTCTTCTAGTTTAACCGCATAGTTTAATGCTATATCTAAATCGTTAAAAGCACCAATCGGTTCTACTGAGTAGGAGTTTCCAAATAGCTTATCAATAGATATTTCCACGCAGACTAGAACGTAAATGGTTGAGGGTTTTGACATCTTTAATCATCTCCGTATACGCCTCTAAGCCACTCTATAGTTTCTAGCCTATCATTAGCATCTACTAAATTGTTTAAGGACTCATTTAGGTTAGAAAGGAAGTCTGACGTTGAGTGATCGCCAATCCCGACTGCCTTTTCTAGTAATAAATCAAACGCTAGTAACGCTGCTTGCTGATCCGACTCCGCTTTTTTTTGTAGGTAGTTTAACGCCTTCATTTATATCTCCTGCTTGAATATCTATTTGGGTCAGCGAGACCGCTGTCTAACTTTTTCTTTTCGGTTATATAATAACCATTGTCATCTTGACATAATACCTGATCTTCGGAGAGGGTTACATCTCGCCCTCCAATTTGCACTTCCGAATGATCTACTACCATTGAAGCGTGTGAACCAAACCAAGTGGGTGTAGTTATACTGCTTCCTGTTTGATGTCTCGTTCTGTTTCTTGCCATTTTAATCTCCATAGGGCCAAATTTTGGCCAGTTCATCAGTTACACCTTGAATATGTACGATCCAACGACCGTACTTCCCCGTCTTCTCTGTCCTAATTATTATCTTGCCCTCGTAAGGAAAGGATGCCGCAGCTTTGTTTAGCAGCTCTCTACATTTTTGGGTAGCAAGTAGGAAATCAGGTTGCCCTCGTTCAGGCGTGTCAACGCCAGCAAGCCTAGTCCGTATTTTCATACCAACACTGAAACCTAGATCAACATAAAAGTCAACCGTATCCCCATCAACTACTCTATCAACTATAGCTTTATATTCATACATTAGAACATGATCCCATAATATAAGTATCCATTGTTACAAACTACAAGCATCATAGCTATGTCTAGGATACATAGAAACTCATTGGTTATTTTCTCTCTAAAATAGTACAATGCTGCACAAACAGCTATCTTTTGAACCCAAAGCCCATATGGTACTAGGAGCATGAAGATCGCTACCGGCCCAATCTCTTGATATATGGGCCATTTTGTTATTTCGTATGTAAATATATTATCTATTACACATAAAAAAACAAATAAGACCGACAGTACTATCCTAGCCGACATTGAATTGCCTCCAACGTGTGTTTAAACGGTTCTCCCTCAATGCTCTCAACTAAATCCCACATCGACTGTGCGATCTCTCTAATCTCTTTTTGTGCGTGTTCGCTATTTCTTAGCTTTATAAAGTTAGCAAAACTACGCATGTTAAACATAATGTCTGCCTGAATCTGGCTGTTGTAGGTCTTGAAGAAGCGGGCGGATTCCTTCGCCCTCTTTCTGCCCAATGTAGGTTCAATATCTTCCACGCACTGGTGATACAATAAATTTCCTAGCTCTGTATATCTTCTTAAGATCGTAGTCCACTTTTGGTGCTTCTCCCCATTCCCGTCTATACGAAGGTTAGGATTGGAGTTTCTAATTTCAGTCCAGTCTTCAGGGAGGTAATACTTATCTTCTTTTAATTCTTTATAGCGGGCTGATTCAGCATTAAGAGAGCTAATCCTATGTTTAAGGAGATGGATATGAGAAGCAATCTCACAATCCACCAAGAAGTGCACAACACCCTTCTCAAAAGGAGTTTCGTGTCCTTCCCTCCACAACATGCTAATGAGCTTTCCAATTCTACTTCTTTTTTCATTTGTTAAATCTCTTGATGTAGATGTCCATGCGGAGCAGGCGATAACTTCGTCTGATCCATAATATCCTAATAAATCCACCTTGTTATTCAAAGTCAATCCTCATACAGTTTTCATGGTGAATAAATCCACAGGATTCATAGAATGGTATATTTTCTTTTGAGCAGTCTAGTATAGCTTTGTAACAAAATCTTTCTTTACAGAAATCTATACATGCGTTGATAAGCCCTCTGCCCACACCAGATAGCCTTGATTTGCTGTCAACTACCACATCTTCAATATGTCCAACCTTAGAACCGCAGTGAAGTAGTTTGTTCTCTATTAGAACCGTTGCTGTTCCTACTATGTTGTCGCTACCCTCAAAGACAAAGGTTTGGTGGTCGTCGTTATCTTCGTATTTCAACCAAAATGTCATCGCGGTTTGCCATTTAATATGTTTGTTTTTTCCGCTGAGTTGGCAGAGCAACTCCATGTAATCATCATTAATATCTAGTAACTCTAGACCTCTAATCATTCTTTACCTTTTCTAGCAGGGTGCTTGATGATTCGGTTTTACCTCCACCAATATTGTAGAAGGTTGTTATACCGTTTCTAGAACAATATTCTTCTTCGGGGGTGTTACCCGCAACTCTATCGCCTCCATTCATAAACACAAATGAGGTCACAAACGGGTCATCTCTATTCCAGTTGTAAATCCACTCTATACTCTTAACCACTGTTCCGTCATCGTCTTTAGCAATCAATCCCCTATCTACGGGTTTTAGTGCTTTCACGATTCTTAACCTACTCTCCTCGTCCATAAAACGCTCACTACCTTTAATGTCTACTTGTTTATCACTGTTTACTATAACATACAGTAGGTCACAAGCATTTTTTGCTCCCTCAATATAATCTAAATGTCCTGTGTGGACGGGGTTAAAGTACCCCGATACAATTCCTACTATCATTCCGTTCTCCCGTAGTCGTCCTCTACCCTAACAATATCATCTTCCCGACAGTCACCAGTTTGCAGTTCTAAAATCACTAATGGTACGTCGCTCTCGTTCGTAATCCTGTGTACCTCAAGTTTGCCTATCTCAACTCTGTCCCCAGTCTCAACATCCCAAACAGCATTCCCGATCTGCATCTCACCTTTTCCAGAGAGTATGTGCCAAGTCTCCATTCGATTGCGATGTAGTTGTAGGCTAAGTCTCCGGTCGCGGTTTACAACAATCTTCTTGACCTTGTAGCCCTCTTCGTCTAATAGGTTTTCAAACGAACCCCAAGGTCTTGTCTCCCTCTTCTTGTCTCCAGAAAAACCACCCAGTCGAATGACATGATCTTCTTTGTCCACCTCCTCTGCAAAGAAAGATGTTTCTCCACAATGGTGACATTCATACGGAACCTTATCCACTATTGCTTCACAGCAACTAAGTCTAAGTTGTCTCAATTCCAATTCTCCTCTACGAACCATTCGCTAAAGTCTTTTTGTTTTAATACAACGCCCGACTTACCACCCATATAATTTATCGGTTTAAACAGCGACTTTTCTTTAGCGTTATTGTAAAATTCTTTCACTCTTGGAGACCACATGATACCCCACTTGATTTGGTCTGCTTTCGACTCAATTAAACGTATGTGTCTCTCAAAGTCGTAGTCTTTAGGCTTACGCATGTCCGTACCACATCTCACAGAATTGTAGATGAAAAGAATACTTGCCTCTTCTTCTACATATGCTTTTAAATCATTTTCCTTTAGGGTGAACTTACCAGCCGTTGGAACCCATTTAATTTCTAGTGGTTCTTCAGTTAGTTTTGCATCTAGCCCGACACCTCTAACTGACCCGCTAATTTTATAGTCAGCACCGGCTGTATTCCCCTTTGCGATAAATTCTCCATCGTTACCGCAGCCATTGTCTGACCAGTCGGAAACATATATGCTTGAACTTTGTTCGAGAACATTAAGCCATTGGTGAAAAAAATATTTCTCTAGCTTCGTGCTGAACTTTATGTCTTTCTTAAATGTGTTTACGGTTCTATTATCAAATCTACTTGGCACCAAACCACTCCTTAATTCTTTTCCATAGGGATTTCTTGCGTCTAGGCGGCTTCGCGTTAGCCTCAAACCTTCGACGGCGTAATTCCATTATACTACATCTTTCTATTTTGTCAAGAGTCTCTTTGTGTTTTTCTAGAAAAAACTTTTGTGATCTGTAAAATCCGCTATCGGATAATCCTGAGTCTCCTCTTAAATTACTTTTCATTCTTCTGTTCCCATGACATATATTGGGGTGTGTTTGCCAATGTAAGACGATATTGTGTTAAATTCAATCCATTCAAGAGCGTCGTTATAAGTCATGCCAGCTTCCACCATGCAGGCTTCCACCATGCTTGCGTAGCAGTATACAACTCTCTGAGAGTCGTGACCACAGGCAACGCCTATTATAGCATCGTCAAAACCATCGGCAAAGATTAATTCTTCTCCGTAAATATTTGAAAGTTTTTCTCTTACACTAGACATAGTAACTATTTATTATGCTCCTTGTATCTTTCCAGCCATCGACTTGGTGGAATTTTTCTGACGCTCTTGAAATGGTGTAGTCGTTTCCTCCTTTGTGACACTTGTCTCCAAAGAAAATCGTCTCTCCTTTCATGTGTTGTAATACTTGGCTTTTGTCTTTCCCTTTGGGATATATATCTGTGCTAATTTCTCCACCTACATCGAACTGTAATCTTGGGTATCTAAGAGATAACCATTCTGCATTTTGTTCTCGCTCCTTAGTAAACTTGTCCCACAAGGCATATGCTTTTCGTTGTTTCTGTGTTGCCGTTCTACCAACCGTAGAGAAGTTTACCATTCCAATACGCTCCTCTATATTTTGCTCGGCCTTACCAAACCAAGGACTCCGCTCCGCTAGGATTAAAAGGTCAAGTCTTAGGTGTGCCGAGATAACCCATTTTGATTGATATATTAGCGAGTTGCGAATAAATAGCTGGTTTCCACAATTTTGGTATACTCCATTCATCAGTCTATATAGAGGCAATCCAACCTGTGATATTGTTTTGGGTTTGTCGGAGCCTGTAACTAGGAACACCTCGTCGCCGTTTGATTGAACATCTAATACCCATTCCCCAAAAAACCTAGAAAACTCTGGATTAACTGGTTCTCTTGGGTTGGTTAGTGTTCCGTCTACATCAAACAGAAAATGTGTCATAGCTTCTTGAATATCTCTACTAAAAAATCTATAAGTAGGGGTTGAAATAAAAAAATAGAAAGGATCACAACAGCAAAGATGAACCCGCCCCAGTCTGTCTCGTCTTGCTCTCTAACAGTTTCAAGCCAACGGTCGTAGTCCCTTTTGGGATCAGTCTTGGGGGGTTGATACGGGTTCTTCATTTAACTTCTTGAAATTGGCGGCAAACTCTTTGAACAATTTGACACCTTCTTCTCTGCTGGCCTGCCTTGCTATTGATTCCATTTCTCTTGGAGCCATCTCAACAAAACTTTCCAACATCATGTGAATATCATTGATGTGCTGTTGTTGACCTACGAACGCCGACATTTGCCTGTCTGCCTTCTTTTCTAGTCTATATGACTCCCAGCACAACACCCCGAGAAACAATAAGATTACGATGTTAAACTTATTCTCCTTCATTTTTCTTTCTCCTTTTAATGACCTTATTTTCTTCGTGCGTGAGCAGGAGGAACATAAGGGTAGCTACGATTAACTCGATGCTCCATGCCAACAGGCCAGCTATAATTGCGTCCATTTACACAAACTTAAAAACTAGGTAGCCAACGATTACAGCGGCGATGATTAGGAATAACCATTTTCTTTTTGCCGCCACTGCGTATATTTTTTCTTTTAGTGCGTGTATTTTTTCAATTCGGTAATTTCGCTTGGCCTCACGTTTTTTCCGTCTGTCCTCCCAGCGTTGACGGCGGGACTCAAGTCTTTCCTCTCGCTTGGTTTTTTCTTCAGGGGTTTCGTCCACTGGTGCAACCTCTAAGTCGTCACCACCTCGGATAAAATCTACTATCCAGTTAAACATTAAATTATCTATTTATTCTCCTTGTAATTTTGTTTGTTGTCTTCGTAGTATTGTTTATTCTCTAGTACAGAAGTTGCCTCGTGTTCATGCTTAAAATAATGCTTGAATTGTTTGTATAGTGCTTTCACCTGCTCAAATGCTTCTTCTTCGCATATCTTGCCGCCTTGCTCCAAGTCACATATGATAGACATCTGTATATTAAAGGCTCTAAAGGGGTCATCGTACTTTTCAAATTTGAATTTACTCATTATCTCCAGCCTTCACGCAACACTCTTAAAGCATTACCTCCTAAAAACTTAGCTATTACTTCGTCTGAATATTTTTGTTTTCCAAGCCCGCTTGTGAGACACTTAAGATACTTCGTTATTCTCGGAATCTCTGACATATCTGTGATCTCGTCTGGTGGATCGGTGAAGCCATCAAAGTCCGTGCCGATGCCAACAATGTCTGAACCACCAATCTTCATGGCGTGTTCTAAAGTTCTTTCAATATATTTAATCCCTAAAGGTGAGTCAACGGGACTAATCCAGTAGTTCATAAAGATAATACCTAGAACGCCTCCGTGTTGGCTAAACCATTCTAGCTCCCAGTCGTGTAGGTTGTACGGGTCTGGGTTTACCTCGAAAACTCCTGTATGACTGCTTATGACTCGGTTCTGCCTGTCCCCAACAATTTCGTAGACCTGCGACCTAGCCTTTGGTGTGCAGTGTGCGATGTCTATAATCATACTTAGTTCACACATACGCTCTACAACCTTCTTGCCTATCTCGGAAAGACCTACGTTCATATCCCAGTTAGCCATGAGCTTCTTCCAGTTGCCCCTTTTGATGCCATAGTTGGGGTACGGAAACACTGGGTGTGCGACGAGGTTGGGATAGAAGTGTGCAAGTGTCAGATACGCTACGCCTCTCTCAGCAAAATAGTCTAGGTGCTGTAATATTTCAGCTTCCTTCACTCTCATATCTGTTGAGGTTTCGCAATCAACACCCTGTAGACTATGACCCCCTTCAATAGAGTGAATCATAGCAATGTGATTGTTTTCAATACACTGTGTAAGTTCGTGATTGTTCTTAACTATACATACCGGCTTAGATTTTGAGAAATCTATTTTATTATTATATTCAGTTATATGCTTCTCCATGTCGTCAATCATGTTGACGGTAGCATCAAAGTAAAAGGGATCAAAAACCCTTCTTCTTACACTCGGTGCTAGGGCTAGTGCCAGCTTCACTAAACTCTGGTCTTCGAGCCATTCCCTTTCTGGTATATAGCAAGTAGAGAGAATAATATCTACTCCACCCTTCTCCACTAGGGGAAATGTAGTACGCTGACTTAGAGGCCAGAACGCTCTTTTGAACAGGCCAGCCAGAAACTTGGTTTTGCTGGCAGAGAGATCCCTGTCTAGTAAGAAACGCTTGAGTACAGCATGGTTGTGTAAGTCAACAACCGTAGAATTTTTATGTAAGTCTTGCCAATTCATTTTTAGTCACCTATATATTCGTGAGAGTAGCAGACACGAAGTGATAGCGACTCCTTGATCATATTGTTGTAATTCTTTTTTCTGTTAAGGTTGTCGGGTCTGGCTTTCCCGTTCTTGCTTGTGGGTCGCCAGATGTCCTTCCCGTTTCTATACTCTCCAAGTTTTATATTTGCGGTTTTTGAAAAGAACCGCTTATCTTCCGATCTTAAAATCTTACCGATACATTCTGACATTCTATTACCAATGCCCATTCCTTGATAGTCAGACAGAACAACCAGTCGATGTTCCCTCCAAGCGTTTTTTAATGAACCGCTAGGCATAGCAAGAACCGAGTTAAATGCAACAGGATTTTCCCAAAGGTAGGCAACCCAACAGCGAGCCGCTTTATTTAATGTCTCTCCTAAGTAGTGATGTTTCTTAAATAATGCCCAATACTTTTCCTTAAGTTCTTTTGGTACTTCGTATACTTCTAGCTCTATGGCTGGTCTTTTAAACATTAGAGTATCTCTATCCTCGCTACCTTTTTTAAGGAATCTCTTGGGTCGTCGTTTACAAATCGTTCGCCACTGTCGCAATCAAAAACCCAATCGGGTTCTATCCACTCAATTATATCTTTATGGCAGGAACATAAAACAACATTCTTAATACCCTTGCGTCTAATATATTTACTGAGTGCGACCGACAAACTCTTTGCCGTTTCCCTGTTTACCTCTGAGGTAAATTCGTCTAGCATCATTCCATCTTGTAGTTTTCTAGCTACGGTGGCACGATACTTTTCACCGTTACTAAGAACGTGGAAGGGTTTACATAGTGTAGGCACTGATGCCAACCCACACGCAAATAGTTTTTCAATAGCTTCGTCTGGTGTTTCAAAGTGTGAAACAACAGCCTTATCTCGTACCCAAGTGGTCTGTTTGTGAACTAAACCAAAGTGGTGACTTAAAATTTGACTTTTGCCAGAACCACTGGCTCCCACTATCATCCCTATATTATAGGGTTCAGTCGGCTGGAGAAACTCCGGTATCTCCGTAGTAATTGTTCCGTCAAACTCTAGGTCGAACGCTTGAGCTACCTTTTCAGTAAACTCATCTGGCTGGATACTAATACTTAATTTCATGCTAATCTCCTAATTTCGGCTACTCTATTATAGTCTAGTATCGGTTAATTGTCAATAGGTTCTTTATAATTTTTCAAGTATTTTTTGTTAATTATCTTCTTCTAGGGACTCGCGTATAAGCTCGATCAGATCGTTCAACTCTTTGGGTGTTACTTCAATACCTTGTTCGGCCATACTCTGTCGTATCATGGATGGGTTCTGTCGGTATTCGTCTACTGCATTTTGAAGTCTTTGGTGATTGTTACTAACAAACTCTAACCAAGTCTTTCTTATCCGTTCATCCATTTGTCAGCCCCTTCTGGTAGGATACACTTTACTCCAAAAAAATGTTCCAACTGTTGGATCATCTTGTCTCGATATTCATCAAGCATGAAACTTGACTTCATTTGGTTAGCGTCAAATGATGCTAAACCGCAGTTCTCTATGTCGCTTGTTCCACCTTTACTCAGCGGTACTATGTGATCTAACGAATACTGCTTTGAGTCCATCAGGTCTATCTTTTCTCCTGATAGGTAACAGTATGGATTTGCTTCCAGTTTATCTCTTAACTCTTTATTGGTAAACTTTTTCACAATCTTATCTCCAAATTCTTTTCTTTCTGCTTTTGACTGAGTTCTAGCGAAGTTACAGTGTTTTCTATGAATTACTCTTGCGATTGTTAGTTTATGATGCTTGGTGTCTGTCATTGACTTTCTATTAAAAGTTTTTGGCTTCTCGTACATAAATCTACTAACTTTTTTCATCAATACTTTATTCATTTGTCAGCTCCTTAGTGTAGTGCGTACATGGACTTAGCGTTCTTGAGATGTGAGGCACAGGCACGAATCGCTGCGTCCTTAGACTTGAGTTCGATGTCCCAGTCGTAGTCATCGCTACATGGAAAATCTACGGGCATGTCTGCGTGACTGCGTGGATTGGTCTTGTCAGGATGTGACTCACTGTAATGAAACAGTGGTTTGCAAGGCCAAGTCTCTGCACACTCTAGGTAAGTATTCTTGGCTGACGGATTGCACTTGTCGTGCAGGTTGTCGTATGTGATAGGTAAGCTAAAATACTTGAGCAGGTTATCTACATTCCAGCAACCTTTGTCTTCGTTCTCTAAGACTAAACGAGAAGTTACGCTTTGATCGCACTGGTTTAGGTTAGACATGAAGCGAGCAGCGATGTCAGCGAGATCGCCCTTAGTACAGTTGACATGGATGTTGATAGGGTTGTAGTAGCTACGCTCACAGCCTAGCTGATCCATGACCCAGCCATGATGGTTGAGTTCTAGGATCGTCTTATCTACTGACCCTTGATTCTCGCTTGCAAGCACGTTAAACTGGTCAGGATGCGTAGATAACCGCACGCCCCAGAAGTTCTTGTTTTCCCATGCGGTATCGTTGAGAGTTTCCATGATAGCTTCGTACTGAGGTACGTCTGAGATGTCGTAACCGAACTCAGGATGTGTTAGCACAGGGAACAGATTGCTTGAAATGCGATAGCCCCAGCGGTTTTGCCAGCAGTGCAGGATAGCAAGTCTAGTGACTTTGACATTATTGAGCCAGCGTGAGCCTAGCTCGTTGAGTGCGTGAGAGACACTGTGCTGACTGCACAGGTCATTGTAACGCTTCCATGTCATGGTCTGGAAGGAGTGGCCTTGTTCTTTGAGTTCGTTACTGATGCAACATAGATTGTACATACTTGTCTCCTGTTAGTTGGTTAGTATCCACTGTATTATAATTTATCTATCGGCAGATGTCAATAGGTATCTTTAATTTATTTTAAATATTTGCGTACCGACAGCGTTTATACCTACGAAGAACTATGAAAGCCAGTAGGTATATGGTAGTGTTTATAGGCAGTATCTTACAAGCTAATGGAAATTTTTTGCTAAAACCGAAGTTATCTTCGTAGGTCTAGGTTGCTCGCCAGCATTGCCTAGATTTAATTTTTCGATACCTCTGAGTGGTCGGACACTCAACTGCAACCTATACTTCTCAATGGGTCAGGAACGCAAGACTGCACCCAGTTACGTCTTTATACAAATCTATGAGAAGCGATAATACTGAACTACCATTATTATCTAATCATTATATTTAATCATTATATTTAATCTCGATGGAGGGGATCGAACCCTCACTCCCAATAAGGGAACCGGATTTTAAGTCCGATGCGTCTGCCTATTCCGCCACATCGAGTTAGTCTTTTCTGAAGAACTTTTTAAATGTGTTCCAGAGAAAACTTTTTATCACGCTTTTATGGACGATCCTTCCCCCTTCTTCTTTGAGTCCAAAGTGTTCCAAAGAGCAGTCTTTACAATACCAAAGATGACATATCCTACAGCGGTAGGACTGGTTAATTTCAATCTCTTTGTCGCAACTTTCACATTTCATAAGTAGCTCGACGAGGAATCGAACCTCGAACTAGGGTTTAGAAGACCCTTGTTATATCCGTTTAACTATCGAGCCAGAAGTCCGGCAGGGTGGAATCGAACCACCGACTCCCGCTTTATAAGAACGACGCTCTAACCCCTGAGCTACTGCCGGTTCACGGAGGTTGTCGCCCTGATTATTCTCAGCCGTTGCACTTTTAAGCAACCGAACACTTAGTGAGAACAGCGGTGTGTCCTGTATTATTATATTCAATCTATCGTCATTTGTCAATGGGTTCTTTAGATAATTTCATAAAAAAAGCCAGCTTTGGTAACAAGGTGCTGGCAAACCCCGTGACCTACGAATAGGTCAGTCGGCCACCTAAGCGGCCATTGCGTAATTCTCTACGCCGTTTAAAGTTGTGATAGATTTTTAGCGTAGCCCTTCTATCAACTACGACATGCAGTCATTAACTACGCAACCAGTCGATACCATTACGCCCCCATGAGTTGGCAAGTGGAGGCGGGGAGAATCGAACTCCCGTCCTGCATTGGTTCACTAATAACGTCTACATGCTTATGCCCGAAGGCAGTACCCCATAGGAGAATTGAACTCCTGTTTTCGGCGTGAAAAGCCGATGTCCTAGTCCACTAGACGAATGGGGCGGTGATGCTACGCAAATGTTCGGTAGATCACAATTAACATTGACAAACTAATGCCAGATAAAAAACCTAAGCTATAGTCTTTTAACATAAGATTTCTTTCTCCTCTTTTTACCATATTCTCCCCTGATTAAAACTTAAACTCAACAAGAGTAATGAACTCTTGATTATCGATTCCTCTATGCAAAGGATAGATAAGATCGCTTGGCAATAATTGCTTATCACACTCCGAGGGAGGTGCTGGATCGCCTAGAATCCCCTCTGGTTCTACAATCGGAGGTTTCGTTGGGAGTCTCTCCAGCTTAGGAGGAACCCAGTAACCTCTTTCATATCGAAACATCTTAGGTTGAGGCCAATAAAATTTAGCCCTGAATGGGGATGTGATAATTCTACCAGCACCCTTAAGCATAGCTCCAGTCCCCCGAATGGTCTTCTGTCCCACGTCTTTAACATAGAGTCCCACTCCCGACAATACGTCGCAAGGGGTGACAGCCTTAAAAAATATAGGCTCTTTTTCCTGTGCCTCTGCGTCTGCGGTGATAGACACGCTAGACGCTAAAAACATCAAACTAATAAATAAGCCTTTCATAGTTTCCTCCTCAGATAAACAACAAAAAAATCAAAAGCACTAACAGTGCTAAACCTACACCAAGTCCTTTCCAAAAGCCCTTCTTCATATTCTGTGTTCTCCCATATAGAACTCGAAGAAAAGTTTAATAGGTAATCCAAAATCTTTTCCAAACATATCGCCTGTATCACCTGCAACGTGGAACGTCAAATAGTAAAACAAGCAGAGTTGAAAAACAAAAACCGGCCATACTATTAATTTATATCTAGTTTTTAACAAGGCCAGCATAATAGCTACGGCAAGCACGGTTGTCACAGCTTTAATTTCTACTAAACCACTGACTCCTTTGGTTTCGATAATCCAAGAGGCAACAGGGTTTTTTTCGTCCATCTTTAAAGTCTTAAAGAAGATGACATTCATCACGTTATCATAAACCGAGATTAATCCTGACAAGAATACTGCAAGTGCTGACAGATAGAAATTGCTAAATAGTTTTTTAAACATGCGTGCATAACTCCGTGTGTGTCGTTACAAGAGTCCTACGCTCTCCAGTTCTTACACACTATTATACACATTTAGCTATTCTTCCTTCCAGTAGAACCCTGACAGTTCTTCTTCTGTCGGACGGTCAGTCATATCATTGTCGTGAATATACCAATAGGGGTCGTAGTCTTTACGGTTTCTTTCGTGAACTTCATCAAAATAAAATTCCCAAACAACTTCTTCAGCAGTCATGTTTTCTTCTTTCCAGTTCCTTGATTTGTGCGTTGAGTTTCTTGATTGTGTTCTCATACTCGTCTGCATCTTTCCTAAAAAGTGTCGTCTGAATGGCTCTTTCGTAATAGTCAATAGCATTAAACATCTGTTGAATCTGCCAGTCAATGTCGTTCATAGTAGCCATAACATTTCTCCTTGAAAAGAAAAGAAAGGGGAGCAGGGCGAACCATACTCCCCATGATCTAACCAACCACGATTAGAAATCTACTCCTTGTTCGTAATAGTCGTCCTCGTACAGGGTTTCGTCTTCCATGTACACTTCTTCTTCGAGTTGCTCACGAGCAACGCTGACCACAGTGTACTTACTGACTCGCATCTTAGAGAATTCGCAGTCAGTTGGGACACTAACGATGTCGGCAGGGTCGAACTTAACAAGCAAGACAACTCCACCATGACCAGCCCAGTCGTTTGCGTACTCGTAAGTACCCACATGCAGACCAGCGGCACAACCCTCGTTGCAGTTATCGCTGACCCTTCGACGGTTCATACTGCACTCGTCACCGATGTTGTTACGGAACGAGGTTCCTGTATACTTGTCAACGTGATCGCCAGCAGTAAGAGGACGACCGTTCTTATCTGTACGATCTTCACCACTATAGATGGACACGCCCTTGTAACCGATTAACATTCCGTCATCAGTAATTGGCAGTCCCTTGTGACTACACCATGTGTAAGACTCTTGCACAGCACGATTGCTGACGTTCTGATACAGACGCTCAAGGTAGGCAAGCATAGGCTTGTGATCCCAACCATTCTTTAGCATGTTGATGATACGCTCGGTTGGCTGGCTGGCTACCTGCTCGTCCTCGTAATATAGGAATCCATCACGAAACTCGAACTCGCCATTCGACCAGTCCTCTATGACCGTCCCTGTATTAAAGAGGTTCACAAACTCGTTCTCGTCACCAGCCATGACGCACTCACACAACCCATTATACTCTGGGTGAGTATGGTCGTACTGGAATGGCTGACCTCCGAGTACAACTGTCCAATGATTGTCATTTGATTTGATATGTGACAACATAATCCTAATCCTTTGCTAAATTAAAGTAATGTGATTGGTTTCACTCTATTATAGTATAGTTATCGTCAAAGTCAAGAGGTATCTTTAACTTTTTTCTAATTTTCTTCTTCTTTTTCTATCGGTTCTAATTCCGACTGCATTTGCTCTGAATAAGTTTCTTCAAAAACATCATAGTCCTCGATGGTATAGTCCCAATCCTCTGGTAGTCCTCTGACATCTACACACATGCCACCTTCAATGACTACTGTGATTTCGTGATACCTATCCACTACCATCTCATGCTTGCTTAAAGTTACTGTATTACTCATGTTCTAATTCTTCCTAATAAATCTTTATGCTTGTCAACCGGTTCGGCGGTTTTATCCACGATCATCTGTTCATCGGGATAGTAGAAAACAAAATATGAATGTATAATCTTAGTGTTTGGACAGA
>CEUX01040049.1_pt1 | contig 95858 bp, 106 predicted proteins | sample 531361 | NCBI WGS metagenome assembly CEUX01 (sample SAMEA2622736, study PRJEB7988) | marine metagenome | isolation source: saline water (ENVO:00002010), including
TTCACAGACTAATACTTCTGGTGCTGATTATACAATTCTCCCAGAAGATATTCCGGGAGTTGATGTTTCAGGTCAGAAGGGCACGGCTCACGTTTCTTCAATCAGTATTTCCACAGACTTATCTCGTGAAGACATCTTCGAACTCGGGTCGAAACTTCCTTACGCGAAGAAAGTTACGTTCCCTGTTGAAGTTACATGTGACATTGAAGTTACCACAGCTAGTGGTGATATGATCAATGCTCTTGACGATTGTACTGAAGATGCAGCATGTAATACGAAAACCAATCTCAATGAGAGAAGAATTCGTATTGTTACTTGTGAAGGTCTCAGAATTTGGCTTGGTCAGAAGAATAAACTTGCTTCCGTATCTTACGGTGGTGGTGATGCTGGTGGTGGAAACGCGACAGTCACCTATAGTTATTCTACCTTTAATGACTGTACTGTTATGCACAGTGGCGATGTAGCGGCTCAAGGTGGCTCTTCAAGTGGTCAGACATGGTGGACTAATAGAGAGACGTATGTCGGATCTGGCGTCTACTATTAATGTTTTTGACAACTTTCAAGGGGCTGTGCATATGCACGGCCTCTTGTTTTTTGTCAGTAGTTTAGCGATAGCTCCATGCGCGACTGTGAGCGAGTTAACTGCTGACTTTTTTATAACATGATAGATTTTGTAACCAAAACCCTTGTCATATCGTCTACTATAATAGTAGGGGCTACATGGTTAGTTTTTTTTACTATAAGGACTTTAGTAAAATATACTGATTTTGGAAGTAAAAAGAAAAAAGAAAAAGATAAAGAAGACAAAATATACGGCTCTTCAAATGAGGTTGTCGTAAAAGAGGAACTAGGATTCTTGGGTAAAAAACCTAAGATTGAGACTTCATTCGGGGATAACAGGATAGGGGAAATTAATGATAACCCCTCACAGACCAAATAGAATGTCAGGCTATCAACAGCAGATAGTTGATAATCATTTTACGAATAAGACTCCTGAAAAATCTCCTGAGCAAGATTCTATAGCTCCTCTTCCTGAACCTTCTAAAAAGGAAGAATTTTTTTATCCAGAGCCATCATATGATATTTGGAATTATGATGGAAACCAGATACATTCTATTAATTCAGAGAGGTATGAGACACTAGAAATGGCAGATACAAAAGAAACATCGACAAGAGCAGTAGGCGTTGATATTGGGACTGGTTTTATTTCATGTGCAGAACATGAAGATGGTAAGAAAAAGTTTCGCAAAGTAAGAGATGCATTTTTTAAACTTAATCCATCTAAATTTTTAGAGGGTTCTGCTAATCAATTTGGCGAAACTATGCTAAAAAATTCTGGCGCTCATTATGTTAAAATTGATGATCAGCTCTATGTGCTTGGTGATGATGCATTCAAGTTTGCCAGCCTGTTTCATCAGGAGTGTTTAAGGCCAATGTCTCAAGGTGTGCTGAATCCTAGAGAGCCTGTATCAAATATAATGGTAGCAGAACTTATAAAAGCTGTAGCAGGAAGACCTAAGAAGGCATCAGACGTATTATACTATTGTGTTCCAGCAGAGCCTATTGATGCAGATTTTGATGTTGAGTATCATAAACAAATTCTACATGGCGTATTTGAAGAGGTAGGATATAAAAATATAAATGTAATGACTGAAGGTCTGGCTGTTGTTTATTCAGAACTTGCAGATACCCAGTACACAGGTATAGGAATGAGTTTTGGCGCGGGAATGTGTAACATTGTTTATTCATTCATGGGTATTCCCGTCTTTGCATTTTCACTAAGTAGAGGGGGTGATTGGATTGATTCTCACGCAGCTAAACATACAGACGAAACCCATAATGTTGTTACATCTGTAAAAGAGAAAGCAGATTTTAGTTTATATGATGCTACTACCGGAATTCAAAAAGCCATATCTATTTACTATGATGCTTTATTAACTTATGTAGTGCAGAAATTCAAAGAACTATATGAGAAGACACCTAAGAAACAACTGCCAAATGTTACTATGGAAATGCCTATTGTTATTGCCGGAGGAACTTCATTAATGATGGGTTTTGTTGAGAGACTTAGAGAGTTAATTGCCGAAGATTTTCCTGTACCAGTCTCTGAAGTAAAACATGCAAAGGAACCGCTATTTGCAGTTTCTAATGGCTTGTATGAGGCGGCAAAGATAGCAGTTTCATAAAGGATCTTAAATGTTAGAAAAAAGGATGAGAGAGTTTCTTGTAACTAAGATACTTTCAGGAGTGACTTATTTTAAGACAAAAGAAAAGATATATAAGTTATCAAATCCAGACTCAGCTACTAGATATTTGGGAGAGTATCTTGCCGATTTAGCAGGCAATGAGTTTAAATTCAAGCAGCTAATGACAAGAGAGGAAGTGAAAGATGTACTACACAGAAAAGGTATTTGGACGCTTGAAGATGACAACAATCTAAAAGAAGCTGAAAAAAATTTAGATAACTATAAAATAGAGCTTTACAAATCAAGATTTAATGAAAAAGCACAGAAGACTTTTAGAAATAGAATAAAGGGAACTAATAAAGCTATAGCTGAGGCATGCGTTAAAAGAGACTCATTGGATCACGTAACAATTGAGAACTATACTGAAGTAATAAGAGATCAATTTTGTGTTGCTATGTCAATAGAAGATATGGATGGAAAGAAATTTTATCACGCAGATAAATTTTTTGAGCAGAATTCATTTTTGATGGAAAATGGATACAATATCTGGAGAGGAGAACTTGGATTATTACAGTACTGTAGAGAGCTGTGCAAAAAAGATCCTTGGAGAAGCTATTGGAATTCAGCAGCTAAGGAGAATGTTTTTGGCAAGCCTTCGTCAGAGCTGACGATAGCTCAGAGGACAATGGTTGTGTTTACAAAAATGTATGATAACGCCAGACAATCTCCTGATGCTCCTAGCGATGATGTCTTCGATGATGATGATATGTTTGATGGCTGGATGCTGATTCAACAAAAGGACGCAAAGAAGAAAAAAGAACAGAAGCTGGCTGATAGTTTGGCGGACAAAAAGGGCGATGAGATATTTATGATGGCTGATTCTAGAGGTGATGCAGATAGGGTATATAATGTCAACGATCATCAGTCAAGAATGACAATAAAAACTAGGGAAAACCAAATTAAACGAGCTGGAGGCGAAATTATTCAAGAAGATGAGCTTCTTGATGTAAAGATGAAGATTCAAAGGGAATTAAATGACTTAACTAAAAGGGGATAGTAATGTGAGCGGAAAAAAAGAAAATGATGATTACAAAAGGTTTTCTAAAAAAAGGTTATTAAATAATCTAACAAAGAAATTTAATACTACAACAATCGGTTCTCTAGCCATCTTTGAGGAAGATTTTGGTTTTTTGTGGGGTCATGGCCTACAGTACAAAGACCTTGATGAAGATCAAAGAGAGTGGAGAAAAGTTTGGTCAACAGTAAGAACAAAAATACTAGATCTAGGAAATTCCAACTTAAGAGCGGCTCAAAATGAGGTAGATCAATACTCTTTAAGCTGGAATAGGTATGTAACTAATTTTTATATAAAAGGAGAATAGGATATGCCAAATGATAATAATCAAAGAGAGTTTGAATATGGTGGAGTTAATTACGCTGTAAAGAGACCATCGCCAGATACCATAAAAAGAGCTAACGCTTTAAGGTCAAAGACATTCAATGAAGCTCTACAAAGAGGTGATCTTCTTAGGGATCAGCTTGATTCTGAGCTGAGAAAAAGAGAATTATGGAATGACCAAAGAGAAGAAGACTATCAAGGGTTAAGACAAGATATTGTTGATGGTGAATTTTCTCTGAATAAAGGGGGTATTAAACTCTCAGAAGCCAAAGGCATTGCCCTAAAGATGTCTGAGTCTAGGGGTAGAATGGTTTCTATGTTATCTACTAGGACTGATTTAGATTCAAACACCTGTGAAGGCAAGGCTGATGCTGCTAGATTTAATCTTCTATTTGCTGAGTCTTTGGTGTATTTAGATACAGGAGAACCTTATTTTCCGGGTGGTTTTGAAGAGTATATGACCAAGATGGAAGATCCTGTTGCTGTGACTGCAGCTACAGAGTTTTACTATCTTTTAAGTGGTTCCGAGAAGCTCGATGAAACTTTACCTGAGAATCAGTTTCTCAAGAAGTTTGGCTTTGTCGATGATAGGTTGCGCCTTGTAGATAAACAAGGTAAACTTATTGATGACGACGGCAAACATATTGATGAGTGGGGTAATTACATCAAATGGATTGATGATGATAATTACATTTTTGTCGATGATAAAGGTAGGGAAGTAAAAGACGGTAAATTTAATACTGAATTTTCACCTTTTGTTGATGATGAAACTGGTCAATTATTTGATGAAGACGGAAACGTCATAGAAGAAGAAAAGCCTAAACCAAAGCGGAAAAGAAGAACAACCAAGAAAAAAGTAGAAGCTTCCGCTGAAGAACAAAAACAGGAGGAAACTCCTGAACCGGAAAAGCAAGATGAAGAGCCTGCAGAGGTGTCTTCATAATTTATACTTTGGAAAAGCGATCATAATAGACAAATTACGTTTGTTGTGGTCGCTTTATTTTTTTAGAAAGATTAAGCATGGCATTTAATATTAACGCGCAAATTATCCTCCAAGCGCCAAAAAATGTTAAGGCAATTACTCAGTCTATACAGAACCAACTTCAAGGAGTGACCATAAATGTTGGTGCAAACATTCCTAAGAATGTTCAGAGTCAGCTTAATAATCTAAATAATACTTTAACCAAGACTGGCAAGAGTAATAAAGGTGTTAGCACTTCAGGCCTACAGGCTGTAAATACTCTTAACTCGATGGGCAAATCAGCTAAACATGCTGGTGGCGCAATGCATATGCTTGGTAAGGAAACGGCCCTTACCTTCAAGCGTTTTGCTGCTGCCGGTATTGTTACTGCCACATTCTTTAGAATGACCCAAGCTATATCTGAAGCTATTCCAAAGGCTCTTGAATTTCAAAGAGAAATGGTTCGCTTGGAACAGATTACCGGTAAAACATCTAAGCAGCTGGGAGTTGTAACTAAAGCTGTAAGGAGTCTTTCTACACAACTTGGTGTTGATGCAAATGAGCTAGCAAACATAAGCAAAATCTTTGCTCAAACAGGACAGTCTATTAGAGAGATACAGGCGTCTGTTAGAGCTGTTGCTAGATCTTCCCTCGCTCCTACCTTTGGTGAAATGGAGCAAACAGCAGAAGGTCTTGTAGCCGCATTGAATCAGTTCAATATTGCAGCCTCTCAGTCTGAAGCAGTACTAGGTTCTCTCAATAGGGTATCTAAGAAATTTGCAGTTGAATCCCAAGACTTAATCGCTGCAGTCAGGCGTGCCGGTGGTGTTTTTGCTATTGCCGCTGGAGATACAAAGAAACCAATTGAAGCGCTGCAAGAGTTTACAGCTGTATTTACCGCTGTTAGGTCAACAACTCGTGAGTCTGCAGAGACAGTCGCTACTGGTTTAAGAACTATCTTTACTAGATTGCAGCGTAGAGGAACTATAGACGCGTTGAAAGCTCTGGGCATTAATCTCACAGATGCTAATGGTAAGTTCATAGGCTTATTTGAATCTTTCAGAACTTTATCTAGGGAACTGGATACAATTATACAAAAGGGAGATGCGATTACACTCTCTGGTATTACTGAAGAACTTGGTGGCATGCGTCAAGTTGGTAAGTTAATACCTGCTATTAAGGAGTTCAGAAAAGCAGAGGCTGCGTTACTTGAAGCCCAAAGGGGAGCGCAAGAAGGTCTTGGTGGAGATGTTGCTAAAGGGCTTACACCTCTTATAAAACAATTCGAACTCGTAAGGGAAAGGTTCAATGAGTTAATTCGAGGTATCACAGAGTCTGGAGCATTTAAGGCTTTTGCAAAGACGGCTATAGGTTTAGCTAACGCATTCTTATCTGTAAGCGAAGCACTAATGCCTCTATTGCCAGCATTAACAGCATTGTCTGGAATAAAAATTGGAGCAGCTTTTTCAGGTTTTGCATCTGGATTCTTCGGATCATTTGGAGCTGGCGGAGGGATTAAAGGAACAGGGCAAGGTTTAGGCAATCTAGCTTCAGGTGGTGGAAAGAGTGCTGCCCAAACATCTTCTAATACTCAAGCGATTGCAAATCTTAACTCTGCGTTAGGCACAAATACAACTACATTATCTACCAATAATAATAATCTTACAACTATAAATAGTACTCTAAATGGCCTTAAGGGAACAATAGATCCTGTAAAATCAGCATTAGTAAATCTAACTGCTGCAATTAATAATCTAAGAACCGTCATTGCTACCAAACCTACTGGCGGTGGATTTATAGGAGGTGGTGGAGGACGACCAAGAGGTGGTGCTAGGCCACCTAGAGGCTTTGCCAGTGGTGGTTTAGTTCCGGGAACAGGAAACAGAGACACAGTGCCCGCCATGCTAACTCCCGGTGAGTTTGTCATCAGGAAGTCCGCAGTGAATTCTGTAGGCACTGGAACGTTAAGTCAAATAAATGGCTATAACAAAGGCGGTATTGTTGTTGATCCTACAAGAGTGGGTATCTTTTCGCTTACTCCACCGAATCCAGATGGCAGTATACCTGCTCACGGAAACGCTACTATAACAAACCCAACAGCTCTAAGAAGACTAAGAGGAGAAGCATTAAACAAGACTGAGCTAACAGCGACTGAGGCTGACGCGTTCATAAATGGAAGTTTAAAAGCTCAAGCCAAGGCTTTAGGTGTAGATCCTAACCTAAGTAAATCAAAAATGGCAGCGGAGGTTTCTAAGCTTACAGGTATTCCAAGAACAGTAACGGCAAGCGGCAAACTTGGAGACGCATTGCAAAAAACGCCAGAAGCCGCAAAAGGTTTAATGGGTAAGTTTAAAGCAAACCCAAAACTATTTAGAAAAGGAGCTTTAAGATCAGGCGGTTTTCAAGCTAAAGGGAGATCTGAGAAGGTTACGGTTAGCGGTGCTCTATCGACATTCTCACCATCTCTGCAGGAGCAGATGCAAAATCGTCAAGATCTCTTTGATGAAAAGGTACAAGCGATAATTAAAAAGCAGCTGCAAGGAACTATAACCGACGCAGCTACTTTACTGTCTGAAGACTTGTTAATTAATCCAATTCAAGTGCCGTCATCTGCTGTCCAGCAAAAAGCAACAGCTGCATTAACATCTAAGGGAAGTGGAGCGATAAACACGATTTCAGGGTTTATGTTGGAAGGAATTATAGGGGCTTTGACCGGAGCTATAGTCGGAGGAAGTAACGCTAATTTTGATTTCCCCACCATGAATGCAGCGGTAAGGGACAATCTAGCAAACCTGTTTGCTCCAAATAATCCCGGAGCACTCGCAACTCTACTTAAAGCAGATGCCAAAAAGACATTTAGCCCTACTCTTGGTAATGCCTCAAATGAAGATGGAGTAACCAAAAAGGTAATTAATGATATCAATAAAGGTAATTTCCAAGGAGTAACCTTCCAACAATTTGCTAAAGGTGGAGCAGCTACAGGAACTGATACTGTACCAGCCATGCTTACTCCCGGTGAGTATGTAATCAATAAGAGTGCAGCGCAGGCATTTGGTTATGGAAATCTAAAAAATATAAATAGATATAATCAAGGTGGTGTCGTTAAGAAGGGTAGGGGTAACTATGGGGTTCCTGCAGCAGGTCCGGGAGCTATGCAATTTGTAGGGATTCAAGATCTTAACAATGCCGCATCCAATGCCGCCAACGGACTTAACAATACTGCTGTAACTAGCCAATCGCTAAGTGCTAATCAGGCAAAGCTGGCTAGGACACAGCAAGGCGTTCGTAAGGCTAGCGAGAAGGTCGGTCAGAGCCTTAAAGGTTTAGGAGGCGGAGCTCTTAATGCATTCTTTGGTGTTACTACACTTCAGGCTGGTTTAGAGGAGCTTAACAGAGAAGGCGGGAATGTTACAATGGCTCTGGTAAACTTAGGCTTTGGCATTTCTATGCTTGCTCCAGCTCTTGTCAGTTTGGGACCTGTTCTAACAGCTGTGCAAGGATATTTTGTAGCGGCAACCGCAGGAGTAACTGGTTTTACAGCAACATTAGGAGTTGCTTCAAAAGCTCTCATAGCGTCATTTATGGGCCTTTCGCCAATGATGAAGGGTGCGATAGTCGGTTCTATTGGACTAGTAGGAGGCATGATATCAGATGCTATATTCAATGCTAATATTGGAGTAAAAGAAGAAAGTATCGGAGAGTCAGGAAATGTAAGAGGTAGAAGAGGCGTAAGTTCGGCTACAGCCGGAACTCAAGCAGGGGTTGGTGGAGCTCTTGAGGGTGCAGGGCTTGCTGGTGGAGCAGCGCTTTTGTTGGGAGCAAACCCAATGGTAGCACTAGGCTCAGCAACCATTGGAGCGCTTGTAAAAGGATTTTTTGATGCTGCAGAAGCGGCAGACCAGCAGAGAGATTTCACCGCATTGCTAAGACTTTCAGATGCGATGGACAACTTTTCTGATAAGTTTGGACTCTTCAATGATAATATTGTTGCCAGCAACGAAGCAATGAGAGGAGCTACTGAGGCTACACTTAAACTTACTTCTGAACTTGGAAGGCAGGCTCAAGAGATAACAGATTTTAGTACGCCGGGGGAACCAGTTACCAGAGAAGGCGGAAGAGATGCTTTTAGAGCTAAGGGCACGACCGCTCTTCAAAGCGTCTCTCAAAATGCAATAATGGGGGAAATAACAGGGTTTATCTTTAATACCTTGACGGCATTCGGCACAACGGGTCAACAAGCTTCAAACACCATCTCTGGAGGAGCATCCGCACAGACCTCTCTTGGAAGGGGAGCCGAAGCAGTTCAGTTTGAACAGGATTTAACTGGAGGGGAAAGATTCCTAGACGTGGTCACAGAAATGGCTAACTTCTTTGGAGCAGACAGGCAAACTTCTGCTGAAAGAAGAATGGTTGCTGCTAGTGAAGGTCTTTCCGTTGTAGGACGAGAATCATTTTCAGAAGTAGACATTGATGAAGTTGGAAAACAATTAGAGCAAGCCGCTGGTGCTGCTGGTGATTTTCTTCAACAGAAAGTAGAGGGTATATCTACTGAGGACCTAGGAAACTTATCAACAGACTTTAGTGAGGCTCAGCAACAGCTGAAAGACATGGGAGTTAGTATAAGTGGGTTTGAGCAGCAGATTGCAGCTTCACAATCCGCAGCAGTTCTGAAAAAAGTAACTGAAGCCTCTAGGTCTAGCAGCAAGCAGCAACAAGAAATGGCTGGTGCATACGTCGCTCTGAATGCAAAAGCGAGAGAGACAGGTAAGACAGTTGAACAGGTTGCCAGTGAAATGAGTCCTCAAGACTTTATTGAGTTTGCTAAATCTGCTGGTCTTGTAACTGGAAACGCAAAAGCAGGAGCAATGGCTGTAAGACTTTTGGCTTTAGAAGAAAAGAAAAGGCTAGAAAAAGAAATACCCGAAATGATAATCATGAATGAAAAGCTAGCAAGAGCTGAGGCTATTGCAAGTGCTGCATTAAATGATTATGTATCTTCCTTTACTAGATTCAGTGGTATTGTTGAAAGCGAAGCTTCAAAACTGTCTAATCTAATGGGATTATTAGATGGTTCAATCGAAGCACTATCGGGGCCCAATTTCAATATAGCAGAAAGGTTTAATCCTTTTGAAAATATAGATGCTGCAAGTTTTGATGAACTCAACAACGCTATTGATAGAATAATCGAGAGAACCGGTGGTGGAGGATCAGGCTTTGAAGGACTAAAGGAAGTAGTAGCGATACAGAAGAATCTTCCAGATGTCCTAAGAGATGTCACTATGGATGCTTTGAGTCAGCCTCAAGCTCAAACTCAAGCTGAAGTTTCAAACTTATTAAGAGAAGGTTTGAAGAATAGCCTCACAGGTGAAGGATTAGATTTTGACAATGTTCCACCTCAAGTACTAGAATCATTAGAATCTAGCATTTCTGGTTTAATTGGAAATAGGCAAGATGCTGCTGGAACTACTGAAGACGAACTAAAAAGACTTTTCGAGTCAGAAGACTTTGAAAAGATCATGGAGGAGTTCGGGGACGCCACAGGTCCTGTAGTAGAAGCTTTATCAGCTTTAGACTCTGCTATAACACAGTTTGAGCAAGCTCAACTAGCCTTAATACAAAAACAGACTGAGTTTACTCAGAAAGAGATTGATGCCAGACTTAGGCAAATAGATATTATTAATAAGACCTCTGATGCTCTAGATAAGTTTAGACCCGGAGGAGGACCAAAAAATACAGTAGAAAGAGCAGAGCAAAGGGTTCTTGAAAGACAGCAGGCTATTCTTGGAAATACTGGTGGAGCAGCAGCTACAACTAATGTACTAGCGCAGCAGGCTGAAGTTGAAAGACTAAGAGAAGAAAATAGAAATATAAGACAGAACATATCTGATGCTGGAGGTCCTAGGATCGGTGCAGATGTAGATATATCTACGAGAGGTGAGTTTGATCAAGGTGCAATCGAGGCCGAACAAGCAGCCCTGCTTGAAAATAGCCAAGCACTTACAGCTCACGAACAAGCATTACAGGAGTTAATAAGTTCTACAGATCTTCTTGATGCTACTATGGCTGAGTTGGGCGATATTGAGAAGGCAAGAATGGATTCTCGTCAATTGGCTCAGTTTGAAGCGAAGAGGTTTGCAAATGTATTGAATGAAAGAGACCCTATCAAGAGGGCTAAATTGATGCAAGAACAGTTTGCTGGAGATGTTGCATTTGACAAACTTCAGAGCGGTCAAGCATTAACACCTCAAGATATTGCTGCGTTGATTGACGGAGGTCTTGAGAGAAGGCTAGCTATTGGAGTTGCTTCTGGTGATATAACTGAAGAGGACGCTGAAAACAGAAGAGCTCAATTTAATAAGTTCTTAAGTGAAGTGGGTCTTCCCGGAATGAATGCGGCTCTTGGCAATCCATTTGGCGGAGCAGCTATGGATCAACTCATGGCAGCTACAGCTCTTGGCGGAACTGCACAGGGCACTACAGATCGTGAAAAGAACCTTATAGAACAGGCTGAAGAGATAGCTGCGGCACAAGCTGAGGCTGTAAGAAAAGAAGGTGAGGCACAAGCTGCCGCATTTGACATAGTCATAGAAAATGCTCAGGCAGAATTAGCCAACTTTAGCACAGCGGTAGCAAATGCTGCAACAGCGGTTAACGACGCTCAGGATGAAATGAATGAAAAGCTAGCTGAGGCTCAAGCATTAAGAGAGTCAGCAGATACTACACGTCCTGAATTCCAAGATGCAGCCAGTCAAGAATTTGCTAAAGCTGCTGAGGAGGAGAAAAAGAGAATTAAGGAAAGATCTACTCAAACCGATTCGCAGGGGCTTGTTCAAGGGATGGGCGAAGAGGCATTCATAGCGCGAGAACAGGAAAAGTTTGCACAGGCAGAACTTGACAAACTTGTTGCTGCCGGTAAAATCGACAGAGACGCTGCAGCAATAGCTACTGGAGACAGTCAAGGGCAAGGTTTTGTCGATAATGTCCAAGCGCTTATAGGCGCGTTGAGCGCTATAGATAAACTGGTTGCCGAGGGTAAGGTAGCAGACGATCCTGATGCAAGGAAAAAAGCACTTGATCAAGTATTAGGTTTTGAACCAGTAGATAATGACTCACTAAAAACAATTAAAGATATGTATAGTGAGATGACAACACCGGGAAGTATCTTCGTACATGATATTCATGCAGAGAAGCTACTTGTAGAAATTGTTAAACTATTAGGTGGAAGTGAACAACACCTACAGAGAGCTGCTGAGGCCGCAAAAGCTGAGATAGCTGGATTAAAATCTCCTACATCTGCTGGGGTTGCTGGAAATGTGAGAAGTGCTGCATCTGATTCTATAGTTCAGCAAATGAAAGATGAGAAAGCTTTTGATGCTATGAAACCCGGAGGATCAGACCCAGCATCTGTAGCGGCGTTTATGAAATCTCCTGAAGGCATTGCAATTGCGGATTCTGTGATGAATCAGCGACCGGGAGATGGTCAATTTTTATCTGGTTTTGCCGCTCAAGGATTTGAGGAAATGTTAGCTTCTGGTCAGTTTGGTGGAAGTCTCGAATCTTTAGGCCCGCTTACACCTAGCTTTGACTCACAAGCAATACTGGACGATATTGCAGAAACGCTGGGAATACCAACAGGGGTTTCAAACGAAATTCTTAAATCAATGTCTGCAGATGAAGTTCAAAGAGCTTCACAGAGATTTTCGCAACCGGTTGGACCAGTTCCTGTTCCAAAGCTTAGTCCTGAAGAGAAGAGGGCTATGGATGAAAGAAATAAGATAGGAATACAAGACCCTAATCTTTTAACTGCTGAGAACAGATTAGACAAGGAGTTCGAAAGAGCTAGAAATATAGAGGATAATAATAGACGTGAAGAAGCAAGGATTGCAGGAGGAAAAGGAAGATCTCCCCTTGCTCAAGATATATTTGATTTAGAACAGCAATCTGCTGGCTTTGACAAATTTACTAACATGTTAGAATTGATGCTTTCAGACTTAAAAGGAGAGGACGTTAGTAAACTTACTCAAGAGGATATTGACAGAAGAAAGTTTGGAAGGCTTGATGAAGCAACACAGACAAAAAAAGTCGTTACCGATGCATTACTCGCAGCTCAAGGAGGAAGAGGAGAGGGACTTGCCGCCGGCAGATTTAAGCAGGGCGACATAGAGAGCGCAGTCTCTGGGATTGGAGGCACTAGGTTCGGTAGGTTCTTAAATGATAAACAAAAACTAGACGCCGAAGTTGCAATCAGAGATCAAGCTTCCAGAATGGGTATTGTCAGTGGTAGAACTGGAGATGCATCTAAATCACAGATACAACTTAAAGCATTGGAAGAGCTAGATGCAAAAACGAATGTAAAAGGTTCAAGACCTATTGATGATTCCTTGAATGTACGGGGTAGAAGACCTACTGGTGCAGCTCAAGTGTTTGGTGGTTTTAATGAAGCAAGAGCCTTAGCTCAAGCTGAAGAAGATGAAAAAGAATTGCTAAACAGAACTGGATTATCTAGAGAAGATCTGAGCAAAAAGATTGCAGAAAACCGAAGAAAACAAGCTCAGCAGGGTAACGTAGGTGGTGTAGGGCTGTCAGCTAAAAGTGTACAGGCAAGAGTAGATAAACTTAGACAGTTAGAGAATGACTTTGGGTTCCAGCTAGGTAAGGACAAAGAAGGCGATAGTGATTTCATAGCTAGGATAAGAAAACAAAGAGATACATTAGCTAACACTCCTGAAGTTCAAGACAAACTGGAAGCAGACCGTCTTGCTGAGGAGCAGAAGAAAGCTGAGGCAGCTCGAATTGCAAAAGAAGAAGAAGCCAAGAGAAATGCGGCAATGACACCCGATCCAAATGCGCAAGCATTGGCCGAGCATCGCTTGCAGGAGTTTCAGGCAGTCGGAGAAACTACTGCTATGAATCAGGCGGCGGCGTTAGCTGTTCATCCTAGAACTCCCGGTCCACTGGCAATGGGAGAAGATCTTCCTTTTCAACTGACTGATGCAGACCGCTCAAACATGGTTAAGAATTTAATTGACAGTGGTGAGCTTACCAGTCTTAGAACATCATTTGATAGCCTTAATACAGACGCAGTACCCAACTTAGTGCAAGCATTGAGTGATCTCAACACTACTTTGACCACAGGCGCAGCAGGAGGAGCAGCAACAGGAGAAGAAGGTGTAAATATTAGAAGTCTTGTTGATGCTATAAATAGTTTAGATCAAGTTACTGTTAATGTTGCAGTTGCCCCGGTAAACGTAATACTTAACACTGGAGGTCTTGCAGACCAATTAAGAAACGTCATAGCTGCAGAAGCTTTGAAGGCCTTGAAGGATAAGATAGGGCCTACGATAGATGCAGAAGTAGATAGAATTATTTCAAACAGAACAGCAGGATAAGGGTAAATAAAATGCCATATACAACTTCATGTACCATAGGTGGGTATGAACTAAAACCCGCCCCTATGTTGACAATACAAAAGGAGGTTTTTAGAGCAGGCGCTGGGGACAGTATTGTAGGCGTTCAGTGGCTTGTTGGAGTAAATGGAACAATTATCCCCACAGGTTCCAGTGGAGGTAACTTCTTATCAGAAGGCGGCGTTGGTGATAGTGGAGTAGGATCTGTTTATCATCAAAAGAATAAAATATTCACAGCTTTTCATAGAGAGCCAGTTAGTTTTATTGCAGAGATATCGGGTGGTTGTTCGGGAATACTCGTTTCTGGCGGCGCGTTGGTTCGCTCACTTAGTATGGATGACAGTACTGATAACTATACTCAGACCGCAACTTATTCAGCCGAACTCATGTTTCCAAACACTACAAATGGTTTTGAAGATATTGTAAGTGGAGAATACAATCTTGAGAGCTTTAGTACAACATGGGCAAGTGACTATGGCAAAAAACCTTTTTCTTATGGTGGTCAAACTACAGCAGGTGATATGACTCTTACGAGAACTATTACTGCTAAAGGGCTTAAGCCTTATGGTGGCATGATAGCCGCTGCAACATATATTGCTAGGAATGGAGGTAATGATGGGTGTCCAGAGAATGCATCAGGAGTAGGTTTTGCAGGTGACATTGACGTTCAAGGCGAATATGATCCATTCAAGACCGTCACAGATTATGATTCAGATGGAGTCGCTACTAATACGCCAGATGTACAGGTAGCCCCACTAGATATCATTCCAACTGGAGAAAATACTGTATGTTTTCATACAAGTAGAAATTTTGATTGGAGCGAGACTGACGGAACCTTTACTCAGGTGGACGTTTTTACAAAGATAGCTTCTGGAAATGGTATTATTAGTGAAGGATATAATGTAAGAGACGAATTTAGCTGGGACTGTTCATTTGATTGGTCCGCTGGAGGTCAAAATACATTAACTATCAATGGAACTGTCTTTGGTTATGACGGATTTACCCCTACAGGCTTTTTAAGTGGTATGCCAACCTCAGCAATTCAGCAAGCCGAGGGTTACTATGCTATTGAACAAGCTGCGAGACTTAATTATATAAAGTCACAAGCAACTGGAATCTCATCAACAAAATCTGCCCCCTTCCCTCATCCAGATTCCGAATATAGACTTCAATCACATAATTTCACTTCTAATCCAGTTGAAGGAACAGTCTCATACAGTGAAACTTATATAACCGATGCTCCGTTTAACACAGGGGTTGTGTCAGAAAGCGTAAACGTTACCAGAGCTAATCCCTCACAAGTCTATGCCGAACAGGTTGTTATAGGTAGAGCTGCAGGTCCAATATTACAAGATATAGGAACGAATACAGCAACAACCGAGGAGCTTAGTATAGAAGCTGTTGTTATACCTAGTTCAGGCTCTCTTTCAGACATACAATCTAATGGTGCTTTTCAAGGTGCTCCAGATTATAGCGATCTAGTCAATAGTCATTTATTGTCAATATCTGGTTCTAATGTTTCTATATTCAAAACTAGCGATTCTGAGTCTTTTGATGTAAAAACAGGAAGATATACTAGAAATGTTGGATATATTTATACCGATTGTCCTAGCTAGAAGTATATTATAAAGTAGGAGATAATTATAAATGCCATCTTGTAATAATAGCGCCCCTGAACAGACTCTATTCTTAGGACTTTCTGTCCAATCTGTCAGCATGAATATGGGGTGGAATGAACAACAAAGTAATATAAATGTTACTCTTGTTCATGATACCTGTGAGCCAAAAGATGGAACAAAGAAGGTTTACTATCCAAGACCGGGGTCTAAATCTTATTGGAGCGGCGCTGATCCCGGATTTCAAACACCGACTATTGGAGCTCCTGTATATTTTAGATATGACGATTTTGAATTTGCTGGTATTGTACAATCATGGGACTTAAAAGAAAGTTCTTCAGGGCAGATATATACTGTATCTATTGCTGACCCTAGACTTCTTCTTGAAAACTTAACTGTTATAATATCTGACTACGCTGATAATGTAGGCGGCGTTGCAAATTTAATCAATCCTTATGGGTATTTAGAAAGCTTAGGATTTTCTTGCGCGCAGCAATTCATTAATGGAGCCTCCTTTGGTTCTCCAGCCGGTGGCTTTGGAGGTGCGAGCAATAATGACCAAGGAACCCCCTATAATCTCCTAAAGGATGCTACACAAGCATTACTTTGCGGGGTTTCTCATCCTAAGTTTTCCCCATATGGATTTGCTAAATATAGAGGTAACTCACCTGTAGTTGGTTCTCCATCTATGGGCATCATAGCAGCTGATAACTTTGACGCTCAAGTTATAGCTGACTTCAACGGTAATGGTTATGGAGCACAATATTTTGTAGATATTTCTGAGATTCCATTTGCCCCACAGTATTTTAGGTTAGCAGGACCTCAAGATACTTTAATGAACATCATATCTACTATTTGTTCAATTGCTGGTTGTGATTTTTATATTGAGCTTTTAATCACTCCCGGTTTGCAAAAAGTTATTAAAGTTAGGACTTCTAAAAGAAAAGAACAGCCCACTTTAGGTGTTATCGAGCAGTACATACAGGATAATCTGGATCAAGAAGTTATCTCAAGAGATGTGGGTAGAGAGTTAAGAAATGAAAACACTTCCTCATTCCTCTATGGTGGATATCTACAGACAGTATACGAGCAACTTACTGATAGTGATATTATTCAACACTGGGGTTTTGATTCAGAAGGCGATCTGAATGCTGCTACGTTTAATGCAGGAACAGGTGACTGGGAAGTAACCGTAGATCTTAGACCTCTAAATTTAAATCTAAAAAATCCTTTAGCTGCAAATAGCGTCACGGTTACAGAGACTGAATTTAGATGTGCTTTAGGCTCAATAGACACTTGGAGACTCTATGCGTTAAGCCCAACTAGAACCGCTCTTGGAGATCTAATAGCAGCTCAGCATGCGGGCGCTGGCGTCAACATAGGCAATCTACCATTTGCTGCAATAGGGGCGGTCGGCAATCTCTTTGCAGGCATGAACCCTATTGCTCTCAATGATAATGCAAATAATGACGTAGAAGGCGATCTTGCTAAAGACTTAGATAAGATACATCAATTTATTTCAGACTTTGCTGAAGAGGTATACGGTAAAAAGTTTTTAGTAAAACTTCCTTTTGTATGTTTCCAGACAGATGCAGACTCAGGTAAGGTGATGTATTCGGATAACCCCACATCTGCTGGTGGTTACCCAGCTAGGGGTGTCACAGAAATACTGGGACTAACATTCGCATCATCAGAGCTAGACTTTTTTAGTAATGACAATCAGTTAGTCAACTCTTTTGCATACTTTGATACAGCTACAGTTGGAGCATTTCCCAAGAGCCCCGATGATACAATTACTCATAATGATGATATCTTTGTAAAAGCTACAGTAGAAGAAAAAATTATTAGTTATGAAGGAGTTCCAGCGGCTTTAATTACAATAAGTGCTGTAGAGGACTCAAAAGACAAGCCTAACGACATGTTAGAGGGCGTTAGAATCCTAATTGATAAGGTGAACGCTGGTGGTGAGGAAAAGGTTAATGAATTAGCGCTAAATAATGAGGCTGGTAAGCTTGGAGACGCAGTTTTAGCTGCTGCGTTTAGAAGGAGAAGCCCTGATAAAGCAGCTGTTCCAATGATAAGTAACACAGACAGGTATGGACCTTACGGCTATGAAGGACCTGCCGGTCAAGTAGGGTTTCAGGCAGCTGATAATATAGTGCCTTGGAACTATGGTGGATATACTATCATGGATGCTGCTGCTGCTGAGCAGGCTCAAGATGGCGTTACATATATGCAGGTCGGTGAAAAAGGTTCTATAACCTTTCCGGGATCTCCTAGACACAGACTTGGTCAGGAACTAAAAAGCACTATCGAGACATTTTCTGATGTTGCAGGTCAAACTGTTAGCGTGACTGTTGGCGGGCAGACATTCAGCTATCAGAAATTCCCAATGTATCAATGGGATGGAGATTTAGGGCCAAGTATCACTAGTATCGCTGTGAATATAGGTTCTCAAGGCATAACAACTTCATATACTCTTAATACATTTAGCCCAACATTCGGTAAAATGGCTAAGTATAATGCTAACCGGTTAGCCACTTTAGGAGCAGCTAGGCAACAGATAGCAAGACAGCAAAGAGAAAGAGATAAAATTGCTAAGAAGGCCGCTGAAGCCGAGAATTTGGCTGCAAAAGCTCTAGCTAATGTCCAAGCCTTGAAGCAAAATAAGAAGAATATTCAAGAGGGCGGTCACGAGATAAAGACAGCTAGCATCAATGAGGGTTCCGGGACGTTTTCGGGTAAGAAAAATGCCAGCACTCAACAAGGTAAACCTTCCCAGCTAGTAAACTCACCTAAGCAGTCTGGAGTAGCTGCTACTAGTGAAGATGGTTTCTTTGTACCGGTCTCTAAATCAGGAGACTCTGACCTACCTAAATACGCTGTCCCATTAGAATCATGTAGTGATATATCGCCAGAAGTTAGCGGTAGGTTGAGGACAAGAGGAACTACACCTCAAATGGACCCTCCTATAGAGGATTGGACAGAGCCTATAACCAATATATCTTATTTAGATCCTTTTTATACTCCTAATAACCCTAAGCATACTACTGAAGATCCAACTGATCTACATCATGATGTCAGAATTGTAGCTCATGGAGATCCTTCAGATAACCCTATTCTTGATTTGGTTATTAATGAGTATACAGGGAATCCCTTTCCTGAAGATTTTAGGATGCTTGCAAATAAAGGTCCAATGCTATTGCATGGTTGGGGATATGATACTGAAGGTAAGCCCATACCTAACTTTATAGATAATCCTATTGATGCTAGAAGTGGGATATTTAAGTCTACAGGTTTAAGAGATACATTCCTAACAGGCTGGCTGACAAACCAAGAAACATGGCCTGTAGCTCCTATAGACTTGAGATTTGATAGAACTAGGGCTGTGTGGACAGTTCCCAATCAGTTCAGAATTGGTATAGCTAAGGCTACTGGTTCTGGAAGTGGTGCCATGCTAATAGGAGGCACTTCACAGACCTTTAATGAAGAAGGAAGTGGTATTCTTAGTGGCAGTATAAGCTATACTGTTCCATCGGGAATGCCTGCGCCAAAAAGTGGAGAAACTTTCTACGCGTTTTATGATAATGTTGATTGCACCTATTATCCATTAATTAGCAGCGGTGGAGGAGGTCAGGGCTTTTGCGTAATGTCTAGTGGCTGCGATGCTAGTGGCTCTGGAGACTACGTAGCAGAAGGAACTGGCTATGAATTCCCCTCAGTATGTGGCGTAGAAACTATTGTCTTGGGCAAAGGCTTAACCCTAAATCAGGTTTGTTTATCTGGGGCGAATACTGGAACTGGAGGTTGTAAGAGCGGATTAACGAGCGGTTCATTTATGAATGATCCCGCAAGCGGGGCACCAGCTGCTGTTATCGAGCTCGACCTTAATATATCAGGATATAGTGAGTTTTGCACTCAGGAGGAGCAGGAGCTACATGGAGGCTTCCTTGAGAATATACAATTTGGTTCAGGCCTAATACTTACCAAGCAGACTGGAGAAAAGTCTGGATGTGAAGGTGATTTTATTGTTGATCCAATACTGCAGAGGTTAAGTAATTTCGAATGTAGCGGAACAACAGGGGATTTTCAAGACCAAGTCTATAGCGGTCTTTTATTCAGTACCGGCATATTGGTGGAAGACTCTGGAAATTGCACATATGCGATATCTTCTAATATAAAAATTTCTGATGCTAGTGGTGCTTGCGACACAGGAAGGGTTCCTACAGTAACAGAAAAGGTATTTACACATCTTACATTTGGTTCAGGCTTACTGGTCAGTGGAGATGAATGTGACTACACAGTCCATGGAGTTCTTCCTAGAATATCTGCAAGTGGTTATTGCGGGGAGAGTAGAGATTTACAAAAGACTGAGTTTGAGCACTTAGAAATTGGTTCTGGGATTAAAGTTACCGGGACTGGTTGTGACTATATAATATCTGCGGATCATTCTATAAGAGATCTACCATACTGTAACTGGCATGCTTCTTATACTGGCTATAATTTCTTTAACAAAATTACAGTAGGTAGTGGACTAAGAGTAACGGGTCAAGATTGTGAGTATGGCATTGATGCTGATCACTACATCAGCAGCACTGGAGGTGGATGTGTAGACACTGGTGTCTCTGGCTCAATCGCGGATAAAGGCGATAAGTTCTTCACCAATTTAGTATTTGGATACGGCTTCAACGCTACTTCAGGGAACACTGATTGTAAGTTCAATATTGAATCTAGCCGGGCTATTGCCTCTGGCTCTGGGACTGATCATTCTCGTTTTAATACTTTGAACTTCATACCGCTAGGATTAGGTGTTCAAACTGGAATCACTGATTGTGAGTACGCTATAGAAAATACTCATACTATAAGTTCTGAACCTTGCAACACAGGCACTGGAGTTGGAGATAGCGGATCGTTATTACTTGATCAAGTCAAGTTTGAGAACATCAAGTTTGGTCGAGGACTGGCCACTAGTGTGGATGCAGGTGTTTCCGACGGTTATGTTGTATCAACTAAGATAGCGCTAGATACTATAGATTATTGTAGTGAGTCCGGTGCGAGCAGCGGTGTTGGAGGAACATTTGAGAAGCTAACAATTGGCACAGGTCTAATTCTGTCCCTGTACACTGGAACTGACTCTGGACTTAGTGGATGTGCGTTCAATATAGATGCTGACCATCAAATAAAATCAGTCTCGACTTGTGGTAGATCAGATGAAGATTCTCCGCAAGGCTATACATTCTTCAATAAACTTGCTTTTTCTTCGGGTCTTAAAGTAAGCGGCACTGAGTGCGAATTTACAATCAGTAGCACTAATACTATTAGTGGAGAAGCGTCTTGTGGAGGAACGGGAACTGAGGGAGGATTTTACGACAATCTTATTGTAAGCACAGGTTTGAAGTTAGAGGGAGGTGACGACTGTTCGTATAAAATTTCTTCAGATTTTAAGGTTGGCTCATCTGGTGTCTGTGGTAATAGTTCTGTTCCTTCAGCACCTGTTACTGAACTTATAATGGGAACTGGCTTAAGATATGAAGGTGCGGGCGACTGTACCGGAACTATAAGCTCAGATATAAAAATTAAAGACACAGCAACTTGCGCAAGTACGTCATCTGTAGAAGATTATCAACTGTTCAGCAAGTTGAACTTCAAGTCCGGTTTAACACTAGAGAGTTCTAGCGATTGTGGGTATGATGTAAATGTTAGTCTACTTGTAAAGGACGAGGCTACTTGCAATGATACTGTTACAGTGACAGACTTGGCGTTTGAGAAGATTACCGCTCGTTCAGGTTTAACGTTTACACAGGCCGCAGGCTGTGAGTATAAATTAGATGTGAATCTACAGGTACAGGATGAGGCAACTTGTGGAGAAACCTCTACTGTAGGTGAAACTCCGTTTAGAAAAATTACTGCAAGATCAGGGTTGACCCTGACAGCTGGCAATAATTGTGAATATAAGCTTGATTCTAATAGAACTCTTTCTGACATAGACGCATGTACATCCTCTGAAATTCTAGCTCCCACATTCTTTAATAACCTTACTTTCCACTCAGGGTTATCCGTTGAGGACTTGGGAGATTGCAACTACGGTATAAGTGCTGACATAACGATAAGTAGCACTGGATCTACTTTAATAGATTCTGACAGTGTAAATAATCAATTCTTTAAGAACCTAAGCTTCACGAGCGGGCTAGGCGTAAAAGATTTAGGGGACTGTGTTTATGAGGTATTTGCTTCTGGTTCAGGAGGTGCAATATCTTATATATCAAATAGCGGATGTAATGCTAACGGGCCAAACTTCGAACCTACACAACATCTGGTCTTTAGCACTGGTTTGGAAGTTACCCAAAATTTGGACTCTCCTAATTCTTGGATAATTCAAGGACCTAAAGTTAGTGGTTCTGCTTCATGTGGAGGAAGCAATTGGGGAGGTAAGTCATTCGATACACTAACATTGGGTTCTGGATTTAAGAACAGTGGAACCGATTGTAATCCTATAATTGATATAGAAAGATATATCTCTACTAACGGAGAATGCGACACTGAGACTATTCCAGAGCAGTTCTTCAAGAAGCTGGCATTTGGAACAGGCCTAGAAGTTTTAGCAGAAGGTAATTGTGAATTCAAAATATCTTCTTCCCATAAGATTAAGGATGACGCATATTGTGGTTATACCCCTTCTGTAGCAAACCATACAGCATATACTAAACTAAATTTCGGTTCAGGACTAAAGGTTACTGGCACACAATGTGAGTTTGGAATTGTTGCTGACCATACTATAACAGACTCTGCGTATTGTTCTCATAGCCCAGCAATCACCGCAGATTCCTTCTTTAGAAATTTAGACTTCAAGTCCGGGCTTCAGGTTACTGCTGGATCTGATTGTTCATATGAAATCAATGTTTCAAGATTTGTTAAAGATATTCCATATTGCGACTACACTCCAAGTGTAGCTGCGTCAAAGACATATTTTGAAACAATTAACTTTGGCTCGGGTCTTCGAATCACAGGTGCTGGATGTGATCTTACAGTCGATGCAAATCACAGAATAAAGGCTGATTCCTTATGTAACAGTTACCAAGTACCAGATCAGTTCTTCAGCCTTCTTACCTTTAGCACTGGCATGATCGTGCAGTCTGGAAGTAGTGATTGCGAGTTCAAAATTGGCTCAACAAGAAGGATTGGGTATACAAATTGTCAAAACTCACAAGAAATAACAAAAGCTAGCTTTAATCTTCTTCAATTTACAACAGGCATCGAAGTAGTTCGCACTGGAGATACTGATAATTGTGACTTTGTGATCAGGTCTGCGAATAGAATCTCAGATGCAGCTTACTGCGGATATTCTAATACTAGCTTACAAGATAAGCCTTATGAAAAAATAAATGCCAGATCCGGGCTTAAGATTACTAGTCCCGATGCTCATGGTTGTGAATATACTATAGATGTTCATAGAAGTATTAGAGATGATGGGTATTGCAATTACACTCCAAGTGTTCTAGATGGGACATATTATGATAAGTTGGTTTTTGGCTCGGGTCTTAAAGTAACAGGTAATGATTCTGATTGTACCTATGGTATATATGCTGACCATACAATATCAGCTACAGGAACAACACTTGCCCTGTCGGACACAACTGTAGATGGGAATTTCTTTAGAAATCTATCTTTCACTAGTGGGATGGGTGTCAGATCTTTAGGAGATTGCAGGTATGAGGTTTGGTCTTCAGGTGGAGAAGGGGGTTCTGCATTTGTAACAAATACCGGATGTGGTGCTTCGACTCCAGATTCGCAGCAAATTGCTCATTTCTACTTCAGAAGCGGGTTGAATGTAACAGATAAGACTGATGAAGCGAGTGCATGGTTTATTGACGGTCCTAAGTTAAGTGTTGAGCATTGTACAACGCCTACTTATTCTAGATACCAACTACCATTTGATGAAGTCATTTTATCAACTGGATTTGAACTACATACATCTTCAACTGAGTGCAAGCCTGTCATTATAGGTCCTAGAGTAAATGGACTACAATCATGTACAGCTCAAGCAGGTGCTGGCAATTGGGGTGGTAGTCCATTCAATATGCTGACATTTGGCACAGGATTCTCACAAGATGGAACTGCATGTAATCCTATAGTGCATGCCCCTCAGTATGTGAGCGGCTCAGGTGATTGTAATAACCATTTTCCAAGGTCATTCTTTAATGAATTGATATTTACAACAGGAGTTAACATACAGGATGCTGGACCCGGAGATGATTGTAGATATGTGATATCTGGGCCGAAAGTTAGCGGTCTTGAGTCATGTACGTCTCAGGCTGGAGCGGCTGATTGGGGAGGTCTTCCATTCGACACACTAGTCTTTGGAACTGGGATATCTAAGGAAGGGACTGACTGCCAACCTATTATAAATGCCCCTCAGTATGTTAGTGGTTCAGGGGATTGCGAAAATGATTTCCCAAGATCTTTCTTTAATGAGCTAATCTTTACTACCGGTATAAATATAACGAGCACTCATGAAGAAGATAATTGCTCGTTTATACTTTCTGGCCCAAGAGTTAGCGGTATAGGCTCATGCTCACTAGATGCTGGATCTAGCGACTGGGGAGGAAAACCATTCCAACAGCTAACATTCGGCACAGGTTTTGAAAAGACCAATACCGATTGCCATCCTGTTGTACACGCACCTCAGTATGTTAGTGGTTCTGGATGCGACGGAGCTCTCGACTTTAATAGGAAGTTCTTCCATGACCTTATATTCACAACCGGTATACATATAGAACAGACTGGTGGTGATCCTGACGCAGACGCTTGCGGCTTCTTTATTAGTGGTCCAAAAATTTCTGGAGAGCAGTGGTGTGCCGGAGAATGTGAAGGCGGAGATTGTGTTCCAATGTACACAGAATCTACTCCATTTTCCAACCTGATAGTAAGTAGCGGTCTTCAACTGAATGAATCTGGCTGCGGCACTATGGTTCTTACAAGCCCTATGAAAGTTCTTAATTCTGAACATTGTGTTGGAATGACTCCTTACAAGGACTTATCAGACTCTGATGGAGAGTCATATACGGAGCTTAACTTTGGCTTCGGACTAAACGCTAAGCATAATCCAGATCAGTGTGCTCATGATATATTCTTAGATATAGCAATGACTGGCGTTGAGCATTACTCTGCTACAAATTGCGATCCTCTTGCAGGATGGAGCGTGTCGCCAGAACACGTCTCTGATATACATGCTGGTCCGGGAGTCTATATTACCGGTAGAAGTGATGGGTGTGAAGCTGTAGTCTACACTAACTTGCAAGTTTCTGGAGTGACTGGGGAATGTCCCACAGATCTGAATCAGTCAGGAACTTACAGTTATATAGAAGGAATACAACTAGGATGTGGACTAAGGGCTTCTCATAATTCTGAAACAGTCTGTGACGACAAAAAGTCCATGAAAATAAGCATTGACCCTAATGCTGGCAGACATGGTATATCTTCTGACGAATGTCACAATGGTTCATCAACCGGAATTACAGTTGTTAGAGATGTTTGTTGCAGCGGAGATTCATTCCAAGTCAAATATGTAACTATTAATTTTAGTCCTTGCGGATTATTCACTCATGTATCAGATGATGATGGTATCTGTGGTTGTACTTCCTGTTAGGATAAAGGAAAAGGATTATGAAAGATGTTAGAATTGGTCCAGTAGGAGGAAATCACTGCTGCACATGCTGTGGAAAATGTTCAGAAGCAGGTGGTCAGTCCAGTACCTTACGAACTTGTCCATCTCATTGTTGTCCGTGCCCACCTACTGGTAATGTATGCGTGCAGTTTGCGGATCTAGATGGTCATGGACTGTGCCCTAATCTCATGGCTAGCTGTATTACGTTAGGTCCAGCTGTTGCGACTGGAACTGGCCCTCCATATAGCTACACAGACGTGTATACTTCTCTTTGTCCGGCAGGTGGTACCGGGCCTGAGCGTCATTTAGGTGGTGAGACCTGTTATTATCCAGACGTATATCGTGGATGTGAGACCGATGAATATGGAAATACATGCGACGAAGGAACTAGTATCTATAACTACCCTTTTGATAAATGGGGTAAGCTTATGGCAAACCCATGCAGAACTGGATCCTGCAACGGAGAAATTGTAGATATAAGTCTATGCTGCTGTGACACTCTTTCCTCTGCCAATCAAGCAGCAGGCTTTGGTGATACATGTCATGCTTGCAGATATCAGTTTACATGGAACTGGAAAACACAAGGCGGTACTACGGAGTATTGTGATTGCCCTACTTTAGGCCCATTCGAGCAGTACCTTCTCCCTATTAATGGAGGGAGCGCTGAAGAAAATGTAGACACTTGGCAGCTTGTTAATGGAGTTTGTGGATCAGGGTCTCCAACAACTTTTGGGGGTAATGTAGGTTGGACATTAACATTCAAGCTCACTGGGCAATGGAATTGTGACTGCTGTCAAGGAGGCGGTGATGTTGATACATCTCCGCAGCTTACCGTGTATGCTATAATTACTCCAGAACCACCAGAAGGGTGCTGTTAGGATGTGTCTTTGATGATCCAACATATGAAATTTGTGCATAGAAAAGGAAAAAGGAAAAATGATGGAAATAGATTTTAATGAAATTGAAAACAATGGAGGGCCTTCTGAGTGTATTTGCGATGGTGTAGGGCATTGTCCTATATACCAACAATACATACATAAGGGTGTTCAGCATCAGTGTAAGACTTCGCAGTCATCTAGGAATCATTGGTGGAGAACTTTTAGGCCCGACTATAGCGAAGAGGGTAGAAAGAGATATGAAGACAACAAGGAATTAGACGCATCAAAAAATAAAGTTGAGAAGGCTATTCAAGAGTTAAAGAACGAAGGAATATTCCCAGATTCTATTGACTCAGATAAAAGAAAAGGCCTAGGCACAGTCATAACTAATATTCTATCTAAGGTAGGCATAACAAAAGAAATTGTAGCTAAAGCTGCAGGAATCGAAGACTGCGCTTGTAATAAAAGAGAAGAGTGGTTAAATAAAATTTTCACTAAAGGAGATATAAATGACTGAGAAACAAAATGAGAAATCTGAAATTAGGCAGGCCCGACTTGAAGCACTAAGGCAAAACCTAGAACTAGAACGAGCACGAGACCTAGAAGAAAGACAAGATCTATTTCATAGAACTGACGAAGAGTTAGCCGACTCTCTTATCGACAATTTTAAAGAAGAAAATATTGATGAGTTATCTGTTCCTCATGCTGCTGAGAGTAGAGGAGGGCTAGGCGATGTGATAGAGAAAGTTATGAATAAAATGGGAGTTACCCATGAGAGAATGGAAAAGATCTTTGGAGTTGATTCCGAAGGCTGCGGATGTGGCAAAAGGAAGAAATTCTTAAATAGTCTATGGCCCTACTATAAAGAACATAAAGAGAATAAAGAAGAAGAATGATAGGTTTAAGACAGTTTATAGAAGAGTTGTGTACATTCCCTCAGATGACCACTATAGAAAGAAAAGCTCTTATACTAAAACATCTATGGAATACTTCTTTTCTATGTCAGGACAAAGGCGGTGATGTAGTAGAATTAGGATGTTCTTATGGTCAGACATCTATTATCATAAAGAACTTCATAGATCTGTTTTGTCCGGATAAACAGTTTTGGGTATTTGATAGCTTCGAGGGGATATTGGGAACTTCCGATAAAGATTCAAATGCTCATGGACATTGTGAGGATGGAGACCTTGCTTCAGGGTTAGATAAGTTTATAAAAACATTTAATAAGTTTGATACAAGTCTTCCAGACGAGATATTGAAAGTAGATGTTAGAGATATGAAGGAAGATGACTTCCCTGAAAAAATATCTTTTTGTTATATAGATTTAGATATATATGAGCCCACTAAACATGTATTACCACTTGTCTGGAGTAGGCTCAAAGAAGGCGGGGTTATTGTAATAGATGACTACTATTATGAAGAAGTATTTAATGGCGTTAAGCCAGCAGTAGATGAGTTCTTAGAAGAAAATTCAATAAACTTATGCAGGCGCACTGAAAAAGATAAGATGCAGAGCTTTCTTCTTGATTACTTTAATAACAAAGAGCGGGCTGGATATGCTATTGCTATTTCGAAGCCAGCCAATCTTGACACAGGAAACTTAGAAAAGCTTTGGTTTAAAAATGTGTGTCGCAACTTCACAAAGCCTGAAATAAAAAAGGGGGTATAAAACCCCCTTCATATTTAAAAGCTAACCGGAGCAGCTCTATGAGGAGCTAGCAGGCTTATAAATAAACCACCCTTTATGTGGTAGATAACCTCTATTTTTGTCAGCATAGCCTTTTTCATTAGCTCTTTGTTCTTGCTGCTTCTGAGAAAGTTGATCCCATCTGATCTTAGGATAGATTTGACCGCCTTTCTTAGTCCTACCAAAGATAAGTTTTGCTCTGCAGTCTTGACATACGACTTCTAACCAGTCATTTTCAGAACTGTCGTGACGGCATACAAACTTAACATTTGGTGACCCGCATTTCCCACACGCTTGATGTTGAAAAATTTCTTGAACTCTAGCAACTTGCTTAAAGACCTCTTCTTCAGTCTCTGCTTCTACTTGGAAAGATAGCTCATTGTTTACTTTGACATTTGCTTTCATTTTCTATTTATCTCCCTTATCAAAAGATTCGCGCCATTCTGCATCGTAACCCTTGAGTTCTTCAGGAATAGACTTTGGCTTTCTCTGATACTCTGACAAGGACGACAACATGTTTCTACCTTGCAGATTACTTACAGTACGGATTGATTCAGCATTTGCACAAGATGCCTTAACCGCTTCAATCAAATTAACATCGAGCCTTTTACACATTTGGTTGATAGCTAAAATCTGCTGATCAGTAATATTTTCTTCAGCAGCTAAGATATCATCTTCAGAGGTATTCTGCATCTCTTCAGCAGTAACAACTCTTAACTTTAGAGCTCTCCTCAAAGCCTTTCCTTCAGCGCGAGTATCGGCTGTGGCTACGACATGTTGACTAAAAGGGTATGGAACATTCTTCTGTTTAACATCCACACATCCGTCTACAGTTATTATAGTGCCTGTAGAGTACTTTTGGATCACCAAAGTATGCTTAATAGTACAATTACCATTGATATCATTATGATTTACAATATGGCTTGTAGATCCTATAATCTCACCATAGACACGCTCAGTCACCCTTCTTAAACCGTCCACGGTAGGATTTCCATCCCTTAGTTCACTGTCATGCATTTGATCTAAGACATACTCACTCCACTCCTCATCTGAAGGAGTCTTTATATCCTTAGCTGAGTTCTTGGGTTGTTCTTCTTCTATAACTTCTACAATGTCTTCGAAGATAGATTCTTGTGCTTGCTGCTTCTTTGTTTTACTCATAACTCTATATACCTCTTATTTTCCTGCGGAAAAGACTTTTTAATCTTCTCCAATTCCACAACTAGAGAGTCCAATATTTTTCTAAAATATCTTTGCGAGATTCTCTTGTCTTGTTTAATCCTAATTAAAACGAATCCTTGTCCAAGTATTAGACCAGTCTTTTGCCTGTCCGATCTTTTGTTTCTTTCTAAGTTCTTCTCACCCCAGACAGGCTTGAAGTGAGATGGTCCATCAACCTCTATAGCAACCCTAAGCTTTGGGATGAACAAGTCTATTTGAAGCTTTTGGTTCTTTAGTAAATGTTCTTTATGAAATTGTACCTCGAATTTTTTATCCGTAAGCTCATAAAGTAAGAATTTTTCTAGCCTAGAGCCTGTTCTCGCAGCTTCCCTAATAGCATCTGCACCTTTTTGGATAATATATTTCTTTTCCTTTTCGCTACGACTATCCCAAGAATCCTTGCCTATCTTGCTTCTTTTCTGCCTCTCCTTATCACTTAAAGAATCCCAAACTTTACCTTGACTTTCACTAATCTTATTTTTGACTTCATCGGAAAGTGTTTTGTTTTTTGTAGGATGAACTGATCTTCCGGACTCAAGAGCAACTTTAGCTGCTTGGCTTCTGTCTCTAGATACTATACCAAGGCGCTTGGCATCTCTTCTTATTTTGTTAGCATAAGTTCCAACTTGCCTAGCAATCTCAGAAAAGCTTTTTTGGTTTTCAATATATTCTTTTAATAGAAATTTTTTCTTTTTATTGTCATTATAGTTAGAATACATTTTATTTTTCCTTAATATCCAACACACTGTTTACCAAAGATGCTGGTTTAAAAAAAGTTTCAATAACCTCAGCTTGCTCACGGTTAGTCGCTAATATTTCTAAATTATCATTGTTATATATGTGAGATATTGTTCTATAAGGAAGGTTTTCTTGAGTCCAAAGAAAAGCAGGAGCCAAAAAGAATTTCCTAGCACACAGCGGCATATCCAATATACTTAGAGAGCTTAGAATACAAGTTGATACTAAAGGACCATTAAAATCATACGCGAGAGATGTTGTGAAGAATGCAAGGTTCTTGTACTCTTTAGGGGGAAGAACACAATCTGTAAAAATCACACAATCGTTTTTTGTTTCTTGATTTAGACGGTCAAGATCAAAATTTTTGATATCTTCTATAACTATGCCTATCATTGTAATAATCCCTGTCTTAAGCTGAATAGTCTATCAACTATTTCTTGGAGTTTAATAAGTCTGAATATGTCAATGCATAAATCAATTCCTGAACCCTTAATTGCTGCAAATTTTAAAGCTGATGTATTGGGCCTAGACTCTAAGAATAAATCTATCTTGTCGCCTAATTCAGCAATGTCAGAAAAGGAGAACTCTTCAACAGGGCAATCTTTTGAGAGAACAACACCTCCTGACAAGGCTATAGACTTCCAATCATTGCCACTGACATCTATACAAACATCGGAAGAAGCTATTATTTTCGACCTCATGTCACGATCTAAAGAACCCAAGTAATTTACAGTCGGAAGACTAACATTACCAAAAAATCTTGCTTTCTTGTTTATAAGCAAGTTTATAATTTCTATATTTTTATTCATTACTTCATTATCTAATTTGTCAGTAAATACAGAAATTTCACAGCATGTCTTAGCATCAAATAAACCTTTATTAATATAGTTTGTGTCAAAGACTGAGCCCCCTACAAAAATGGTAGGAAACTGTTCATATTCTTCTGAGCCTAAGCATACTATTGGAGTTGGGAATGTTTCATTCCATAAGCCTATAAAAATAAATTGCACATTAGGCTCTAGGGTCTTTAAAGTATTGCACTGTGAAGCCTTGCAATTTTCATTGATAATTATAATATCCGGTTTTAGCTCGTCATAAACCTCTATCACACTGTGCTGTTGATTATCCCATATGAATGACTGAACACCTATTTGCACCAACGCATTGTGTATAGAGAGCGAGCATAATGACCTCGAATCTATTAGTACTCTCATACTATCTCCTCTGCTAGAATTATGTCTTTTGATACGTCTACATCAACTATTTGTATGGAGTCATGTGTAATACATTTAATCTTGCATCCGTTATCAATTATCTTGTTTATTATTTCAAATAAGAATAACTTTTTATTGTCCCTATTAAACACGAGGCTCTTAAAGATATTTAATGGACGATCTTGAAGATATATCATTTGTGCCCACTTTAGTTCTAGATCATACATCATATTCTTTATATACCCATCGTCTCCAACTATACAGCCGACCTCAGAAGATTGATTTTCATTTTTCAAGGCCAGAATACTTGCTTGAGTAAAGTCTAAACAGTCAAGAGTGCCTTTAGAAAATACTAGATCTCCACATATTATTAGTACCCGATCACTTTGCATGGCTCTAAGTGCTATAGATACGCTTCTAGTTATATTAGTGTCTTGGTAATTTTCGTTTTCTAAAGTAATTATGTCTCCATGAACCTGATCCATTACTCTATCGGCCTCAAATCCGCACACTAATAAGATGTTAGCATTTGGAAATTTTAGTTTTATATGTTCTAATTGTCTAGATAGTATTGTCTTTCCTTTTATATTTAATAATGGCTTTGGACCATACGACTTCATTCTCCTGCCAGCACCAGCAGCAGCTATTATTACTGTAATACGGTCTTCTTCATTGCTTTTTATCTTATGTCTTGCCATTTTTAAACAAACCTTTTACAGTAAGAGCTTTATAGTTTTGATCTTCTGCATAATCAAGAACAGAATCTAAGTCACTTATATATTTCATATTGGCCAAATTTTTATTTATGAACAGACACTGCTTACCTTGGATTTCTTCCTTAGACACTATGCATAGAGTGTTTTGGGGATCTAAGTTAAATGCATCCACTATCTTATTTAGAGAATCTCTATCACTATATATAAAAGGGTCTGGAAGCATTCCAAATATATCATACTTTTGTTTTTTGTAAACCCATGCAAAAAAGTCAGGCCTACTAGGTATGTCAAACCAAGTCACAAGCTTTTCATAGTTTTGACCCGGCTTTTTCATGGTCTCACTGGCAACTATTACTGTTTCAAGCTTGGACATAGCTCTTCTATTTTGAATATATGCTTTTCTACACCTTCTTCAAATTCTTTTAATTTATCTTCTATGTTGATATAAAAAGCATTACCTGTATGTTTTCTATGCATTATTTTATTGCATAACATTCCATTTATCTTATCAACTGGGTGTGCAAGGATTATCTGATTCACAGAAAAAGCATCATGTAGTTCCCTAGTAAAATCCTTTGGCACTTCAAAGCCTGCTTCAAAAGTAATATAGAACGTGTATGGATTTTTAAAGTACGTCGCGTCTATCGCTAAGTCGATACACTCTCGATCTCTCTTGTCCGTGTCTACAATATTTTGAATACGCCAAAGAAACTTATCCTCATACTTTTTGAATATTTTTTCAACGTCCATACTGAAACTATAATTACTTCCAGATATATCCATGTTGACTACAGTAACTATACTAGGAGGATTGAATTGATCAGCTAAAGATTCAATAGTTAACTGCAAATCTTTCAAACTTTTATCTGCACCTCTAAGTAAAATTGCATGATATGGAGACTTTGTTTGAGCCTCAACTATATTTTTTAATTCAGACTTTGCATACTTTTTAGCCCATTTTTTCTCTCTATGGTATATACAGATTCTGTTGTTTATCACATAAAAATTATTGCCTTCATCATCATATACCGGGATAACTTCGGCTCCAGATTCCTTGTACAGTGATATACGGTTAAACTCACAGCCTTCTTGCACGTCGTCTTTATATTTAGCAAAAGCACAATCTTTACAGTTTGTATGTATTTGATTTATCATTTTTTGGTAACCTCAATTATGTAGTGTAGTCCGCTAATCCCTGCAAACTCGATAGCGTATCCTTTTGATTCAATATCTCTTATGATATCATTTACTTTGTTAGCTCTAAAACTATTAGACACTACTATTTCTGAAAACGCCCTGCACTCAATTTGTCCTGAAACTAAAGAGTCGCTAGCTTTTAGTGCATCTATACCTTGAATTTTTAGTTTTCCACCTTTTCTTAGTCGAGCAAGTAACGAAGCTAGAGGATCTTCGTCTCTTGACACTTCCAAAAAATCGTAGGCTTCTATTTCATTATAGGCGCTTTCTACTGTTTCTCTTATATCACAACCTTCAATCGTATGGCAATCTTTGTCATTTCCAGAAACAACAAATTTTTCTTTACCAGCATAAATTAATAGTTTCATTAAGTTTTCCTTACTATGTTATGTTCGAATAACGTTTTGCTTCATGTTTATAATATTTTCTCAAATCTTCTTCTGATCTTTGAGAAAGGGTTTGGATAATTTCTCCCCATCTAGTTTCGAATTCTTTCCTAGTTATAGTGTTTTCTAGATATAGTTGTTTAGCACTTTCAGAAACTGATGAAAGAGAACTCTTGTTTTTATAAATGTATTCCACAAGCCTTAGAAGCTCCTTGAAATCTTTATATAAAAATCCATTAACGCCCTCCTTTATAAGCATTTCAGATTCTAACGTTCTTGGACAAATTACTACTGCTCCTGTTCTTAAAGAATTTAACAAATGAGAGCTATTACCAAGCCAAGTATCTATTATAATTCCATGAGAAGGATTGATTCCCTGAGCTATCTTTATGGGAAATTGGTTTAGCAAACCAGTATATCGGCTGATTATGTTTTCCGGAGCTTGAGCTAAGTAAATATTATCATATTCTTTTTCGATATTTAAAGTCTCATCTCTAATGTCAGGAATGCATATTCCAGACTTCGATTCAACTGATGAATACATGGATATCTCAAGACCATTATTCGACTTAGGGACGTTAGGCTCTGGAACTGAAAAAGGCCTTCTTAGGCAGACCATGTCTGTTACTGTTCGTATTTTTACCGAAGGTATATGTAACTTGTTAGAGATTTCGTCTGCTATTGTTGCAGATTGGCCTTCTCCAATAGATATGACTACATCAAATGATGTTTGCAACACTCCTACATTTGTGTTCATAATAACATACCCATTTTTTGGCAATCCGGGATCATTAAATGGCGTGTAGAAAAAAACCTTTTTGAAAACCTTGCAAAGGTCTATTGCATAATTTTGCCTGCCGTCACACACAACTAGTGCCGTGTCTATATCTTTCTTGGTAACAGAGTTAATTATATTGTTTACTAAAAACATAAGAGGTTCTCCATGCTAGAAATCGAATTAGATGGATGAAACATAGAGTGATATTCCGATACTACTTTATCCTGTTTCCCTCTGAAGGTTAACCTGTCTTCATAAATTTCCCTCATAACATTTGATAGTTCAAGCAAGGAAAACTTTTGCCATACTTCACGATCATATATATATTGTTTATTAGATCCAAAGACAAAGTCTTCATAAGAACTAACCTTGTAAGATATTTCATCAGGAAGCCACTCTTGGATAGAAGATGTATTGAGACAGACTATAGGATTACCAAACTTCGTAGCCAATAAAGTTGCTGTATTTATTTCATAGGTACTATCTACATCTATGCAGCAGTGGCAATCATTTTGTATATCCTTCATATTATTATATAATACTATTTCTGGATATTCATCTTTAGGCCTTAGTCCACACTCGTCCTTTATCCTTTCAAATAACTCAATGTCCCTTTGTGAGTTTTCTGACAGTACACCTAACACTACATTATCACCCGCAGCAAATGCTTTGAAGTAGCTTTTTATGACTAGGCTTATATTTGAAGTTTTTTCCACAGAAGGAACATAAAATTTTAAAGTCGTTTGTATTGACTTCATACGAGAGAGAACACCCTCTAGATTTATGGAAGGTCTGATAACCTTTATATTATCGTTGTAAGACTTACATATCTCTTTTTGCTTATTACTATACACAGCTAGCACATCTAAAAATTCAGTATAAATAGATTTTCCATGGTTTCCAATTGTTTTTGGCTCAAATACACCTATACTAGGATACTTGGTCTTTACAAAATGGTGAGGGTCTATATACATTACACATACATCTACCTTGCTGTCATCAACAGGTATATGAAGGTCTTCATTACATTTAGACTTTAGACTGTGGTGGACATTAATTGTTCTGACATCTTTAACTCCACTCAAAGCATCAATAAAATTAAAACTTTTTTGTCCTCGATCTGAAAATTCTTTATACGGTGTTATTGTTAATACATTAGGCATTTTTTACACCTTTCGCCAAAAAAGTAACTGGAGCCATAGGTCTTTGGCCTGCTCTAATTTCTTCTACTATTCTTGCATCATTTACATATGACTTACATGCTTCGTGAAGACTGTCTTTTGAAAATGGATGCAAGCCATTGTATATCATACATCCATAATTTAGATTTGTTGTAGTTAATGCAGTATCGTAGCTGAAGGATCTATCTCCATAACCTCTCTGTTCGCAAGACCATCTTGATAAAAGTTCTGCGTTTGAAGAATCAGGTAAAGGACCTACTTGCGGCATATCTCTTTTTGGAGAGTCCCACTTCCCCTGCAATCCTTTGGGAGTATATGTATCTATGTATTTTTCCCAAACATGAGCCGTATCATCCCAGTTGTATCTTTTTAACACACCTTCTCTCGCTTGCAATGATTTCATATCTCTAAAAGATTGATCTTCGGTAAAAAAGTTCAGCATAATCTCACTTAGATGTTCATTGCTCGGATATGCTCTATCGGCATTTGTTTCCATCTCTCGATACATCTTATCTATCTTGACCGGAAACCCATTTGTGTTTCTGACAACATCTTCCATAGCGCTGTAGTTTGTAGCAGCTATAGGAACCCCACATCCAGCAGCCTCTACTTGAGGCATACCAAAACCTTCACATATTGCATATTGTACATAAAGGTCGAGACAGTTATATACTTTCACCAAGTCTTCTATTTCTAGCCCACTTCCTACATTAGGCATGAATGCAGTTCTATTGCCACAAGACTGGCAGGTCGCTATAGCGCCTCTAAATTTCATAGGTTGCCAATGCGAACATGATCGGCAGATATATGTGCAGATTGTATTTGCCGCTATGCCAGTTTCTAATATTCCTCCTTGTATATCCCAACCTACTTTTTCTGGGTAGCTCGTATGGAGATATAGATAAGTCTTCTCTCTGATGTCTTTAGGGGCTTTATCGAGAAAGAGCTTAAATGACCTCATAAGCTCTATGAATAGTTTTCTCTTTTGGTTTCTCATCACGGTTCCGACGACAAAAGAATCTTCAGGTATACCTAGAGATTTTTTATGTTCTGCCTTGTCAGAAAAGGGATAGTAGACTTTTGGATCGATTGCAGGAGAGGCACACCCTATCGTGTTTATGGTTCCATTTGACTGCTCAGCCAAAGTTTTTTCTCCAAACTCAGAGTATGCCAATATTGCATCGCATGTTCTGAATGTTTCTAGCCACTCTCTTTTTTGGGGAGCAGAATCTACTGTAGGCATCCATACCCAATGAAAAAAGCTTCTTAATGGATTGTCTTTTATCCATTGATCCATCCAAGGATCTCTATATGTCAGTATGATATCTGGTTTAAAGTCTAGTAAAACATGAGAGAATCTCCAAAAGCCAAAATGATTTAGACTTGTTGCATTATACTGCTCATTTTCTGCTGAGTTAGATGGTTCCGGTAGATTGCCATAATAGTCCCAAGGAACATCCTTGATATGATTGTGATGTCCATAACTGGCAAATTCTGCAATATGATACTTGCCGGTAGCATGAAGTCTACTTATCACCTCTTTCGCATAGGTTCCAAAACCAGATGCTAGATGGTGCGACTCAGATACAAATAAAACTTTCTTTTTATTCATCATTAGCCTCTTTTATCTTAGCTATTGCTCTGTATGCGGTCTTTTTTACATAGGAACGTCCTCGACCAATTATATCACATATCTCTCTTAGTTTATATCCACATCTCCTTAACTCAATTATGAAAGCTTCCTCTTCTGTCAAGCTTGTCGGATATAGTTCTGAGAAGTCGCTACTAACCTCATACGAGTAGTTGCAATGCTGGGATATAGAATAACCTTTATTTTTAGATGTGGATTTTATTTCCTTTATTATCTCCCATCTAATTGGGTTCCAAGCAAATGTAGACAATGCAGCTCCTTTAGAAGCGTCATATTTTTTAAGAGCCTTCCATAGACCTATCCTGCCAGCCTGTATAAAAGTATCTCTTTCTTGTGAGCTTTGTGGTCTGAATGACTCCACAACAGACACAACAAGTCCCATGTTTTCTTCAATTAAATCCTGCATCCTCATACCTTATTATAGCGTAGTTTCCAAACTAACTTGTTAATTGTTCCACTTTTTTAATCAAAAAACTTCCTCTATTCTTGTCTTTGACACCTCTAAGCAAGACAGTATTCCCTTCGTGTAGTAGCTTTCGGTACTTTTCCCATTCATCAGAAAAAGCAGTTACATTGTCTATAGAGCAACTTGTGTCACTAACTGTTAAGAAGCCCATTTTTTGTCCTTTTGCACGACCTTTTTTTATAGTCCATTCTCTAACTGTATCCACCTGAACAGCTAAATATATACCATTTTGAGTTTGGAATCCATCCAAGAACTCTTTGCAGGTGCAGTTAGATTTACTGGTATCGTACTCATCTACTTTATTGCATGTGAGAGCTATGCCTAAAAGCTCTTCCTCTTGTTTTGCTAGCCAAGATGGGGAGTCGTATAGTTCATACCCCGGATTTTCATAGGCATCAATTAAATCAATGACGACGGGAGTACGATCCTTTCTGAATATAGGTCTTTTTTTATCCTTGCAATCAGAAACTTCAACCATCTTAAGTAGGCAGTCTTTTACACTTTCTTCAGGATTGCTGGACTTGTATGCTGTAAGCCATGTCATTTCTCTCTTGGATAATTCTTTTATAATGCTATATTGATGCTGCATCTTACTTCTTGTTATTTTAAAAGAATCAAAACAGCCCGCTAGTATTAAATTAAGAAAAGCTTTCTTATTCACATACGGTGATACTAACAATAGGAAGCAGTCCCAATCACATTCTTCTGGGTCGATCCCATTTTTTTCCATATCTGCTTTCATTTTTAAAAAGACTGAAGATCCCACACCTTTCACATTAGTCATTCCATAGGTAGGATTACTGCCTATTAATTTAAATTCTTCATTCATCTTAGTAACACTTGGAGGCATCACTTGGATACCCATAATTTTAGCATTGTTTACAAGTTCCTGAACTTCCATAAAAGTATCTGGCTTACCCACTGCATTTTTAAGATATGATGTAAAGAATTCGTGCGGGAAATGAGCCTTAGCATATGCTGTTAGGTAAGCATTATAGGCGTAACTTACTGAGTGAGATTTGTTAAAAGAGTATCGCTGTGACTTTTCAATCCAGCTAAATATTTCTTCAGCCTGTTCTTTTGTAACAATTCCTTTGGCTTCCGCTTTTTCTAGAAAAGAAGTTTTCACTTGAGCCATCACATCGGTTTTCTTTTTACCGATTGCTTTGCGGAGAATGTCAGCTTCTTGCAAGTCAAATCCAGCAATCTCCGTAGCAATTAGAATAGCCTGTTCTTGATAGACTAAGATACCATACGTACTTCCTAGAATACTCTCTAGTGACTCATGAAAGTACTCAACACAATCCCTTTTGTGTTTTCTGTCTATATAATGCATCGTTAGACTTTTGCCATTTACGATTGCTTCTAAACATCCGGGTCTCATAATTGCAATCAAGTCAGAAAGCTCTGCTATGTTTCTGGGCTTGGTTTGAGCAGCTAAAGATCTGCCTAACTGAGACTCTAGCTGGAACACACCTTTAGTGTTTCCATCACAGATTATATCCCAAGTTGCTTGGCAGTCCATATTCAGCTTACTGATATCAGGATCAAATATAGTTTTACCATTTTCATCCTGATCAAATTCACAGCCACACTTAAACTTTAACATTTGCAAAGGCGCCCTTGAACTTAGATACTGTAGACTGTCTTCTATGGAACTGTAAAAATTTTACCATTAATGTTGCTTCGTCAATACAATCAGACAGAGCCTCGTGTGCTTGGCTGTCGGCTTTAAGACCGAAGAACTCTCGGAATTTGTCTAGCTTCATGCTACTGGGTTCATCAAGGTTCTCAAACCACATAAATAATATATCCATCATATCTATTTTGGTAACGGTAGATACAGGCATTTTTGTCTTGTATTTGTCAGCGATACGCTGCATGATTGGCAAGTCAAACCCTATAATATTATACCCTGAAGGAATTGGTTCAACATACCATTGTCCGGGCTTTTTGTCTACTTCATATTTAGAACAATAATTACAGAAATTTTTCCATACTACTTTTTCGGATTGCCCAGCTTTCCATTCTTTAATAACATCTTCAGGCTCAACACCTCTTGTTTTGGCGTGCCAATTAATTGTGGATTGACGCTCTTTAGTAAAATAATCTTCATTATCTATACCATCGGGTTTTATAACTGCCTTGAATGCTTGTTCTTTTTTAATCTCTAGAGTTCTAGGGTTAACAGGAACGGCTGCAAGCTCAACTGGGTTGCAAGTCTTTGGATTAGGAGAGTCTGTTTCCCAGTCAAAGACTATAATCCATCTATTGTTCATTATTCTTCAACTCCTTTATTGTCTTTCTTAGTTTAGCTATAGTCGCTTCTAATTCTTTTTGTTTTTTCCATTGTTGGTTATATCTAAACTCCCACTTTCTCTCAGCTTTTGCTAGCTTGGCATCGTATTCATTTCTATAAAGTTCGTCAGACATTAATTTCTCCTCTTACTATTATACCTTCAAAATACTGGAAATATCCATAATTTTGTCCAGCATTTTAATTCCTAAAATATCTAGCTTAAGAAGACCTGCATCTTCGCAGCTAGGTCCTTCAAAGCCAGCGAGCAAGTCCTTGCCTTCTCTGTCGATAACCATAGGGCAAACATCATAAATTGGTTGAGGGGAAACAACTACGCCAGCAGCATGTTTTGACTGTACGATTTTTGTATCCTCAAGCCTCATCGCCTGCTCAAAAATCTTAGCAAACTTGCCTTCTAGTTCTCCATTGTCATTTATCTGACACCACTCACTAAGTTTGTCTTTCCTATTTTCTAACGCCCAAGTAATAACTGAAGATGTGCCTAGTTCCTCTTTCATATCTTGCAGGTCATCTGCGATTTTTGCCTCATCCAAAATATGGGACGTTATTGCATTTTGTTCATCAAAACTTATATTGCCTCTAGAAGCCATTACTCTTTTCAAAGCAGCTCTGCCTTTTAGTGTTTGGAAGCTAATAATTTGCGCTACATTATCCTTGCCGTATTTTTCTTTAATATATTCAATGATGTCGTTTCTTCCATATTTAGGAACATCAACGTCAATATCAGGCATTGAGACTCTACCTCCTGCATTACGTCCAGCATTGTAGAATCTTTCAAAAATAAGGTCATATGGAACAGGGTCAATCTTAGTAATACCCATAAGATAGGACACCATGCATCCAGCGGCACTTCCTCTCCCCGGACCAGTTAAATACCCTTTTGAATTTGCGTATTGCAAAATATCTCTAACGATCAAGAAGTAGCTGGATAGATTAGTTTCAGTAAAGATTTTAATTTCTTTATCAACTCTACCGCCATAAGTTTTAAATAGCTCGTGACCTTTGTTTATATGCCCCATCTTTTCTATCCAACCTTCACGGCAAAGGTATCTAAGATAGTCATTTGGAGACATATCTTCAGGACAGTCAAAGACAGGAGGATTTGGAGGGCCTAGTATCTCATAGTTTGTACACTGATCAGCAATGTCTATCGTACTTTGAAGCTCATCAGAGGTATGAAACTGTAGCATCTCTTCAGGAGAAGGTATGTGATAATTATCAGACTCAAAGAATGTCTTCATAGATACAAGCTTACCTTGCTTAATCTCAGACTGTATTTGGCTGATACTTTTTCTTAAAGCTGTGCAGAGCAGAACTCTTTGATCATGAGAATCCTCTTTTCGACAGTAGTGCGCATCTGGGGTTGCAACACATGGGATACCTGTAGCTTTTGATATTTCCCTTAATTTTTCAGCACACTCTTTTGCATTCTTATTAATTAATGAATCAATTAGCTGGATTTCGATATAGAAGTTATCTTTGCCAAAAGCATCTCTTAATCTTTCAGCTTGTCTTATTCCTTCTTTTTTCCAATTAACATTATCTGTTACTACGTTGCCTAAGTGGGAGCCTAGATGACCGCTGAAAGATATTAGATTATTATCAGATGATACCAGAGATAAGAATTCTTCTAGTCCTATTCTAGGCTTATGGTAGAAGTTGTCTGGGTTATTAGATATAGATACTAATGAAAGTAGCTTTTTCCATCCTTCCAAATCCTTTGCTAGAATGACTTGATGTGATAGACTTCTGTTTTCTACAGTCTTTACCGAAGAGGAATCTGAGCATAGATACATCTCACATCCTAAGATAGGCTTAAAGCCTTTGGATATTGTCTTATGAAAGTCGATTGCTCCACTGACTGTTCCATGATCGGTTAATGCACAGGCATCTACCTCAATTTCCTCTAATCTTTTTGCTATGTGTTTTGTTTGTGATAACCCATCTAAAAGTGAGTATTCGCTATGTACATGTAGTGGTACGTATTTCATTCTATCAATTCCCAAACAGACTCGTATAACTCTCCTATAGGTAAATTATACATGTTAACATGTGTTTTGAAGTTATTTGTTCTATCTATTTTTCCACTTTCCCAGAGTTTTGCTCTTTCCCAATATTCATAAGAGCTCATAAATCCGCATAGCCACACGTTTTTTAACCCGTAATATTTTTTAGGATGTGTCTTTGTAGCTCTGTTAAATTCTAAGCTTATAAACGCATATAGGTCTGGCTTTTGATGACGGCTAGTCTCTGCTATAGAAACATCATAGTAAGGTTTTGGAGCGACTGTCCTTCTTTTGGTTTTTACTTCAAGCCTGTGCCCACAGTCTAATAATAGATCATGATTGTACTTGTCAAGTCCTCTGTTATTGCTTACGATTTGAGCACCAATATATGGTGCTAATGCTTCTTCCCCTAGATATCCGGCAATGTTTCCACCACCTTTAAGTATAGAATTATTGATTGAGCCTAAAGAAGTAGCCTTTTCTTTTGCTCTAGCAATCATACTATCGTCAAAATCTAATCTAATCATACTTCACCCGGAGCTTTATACTTGCCTATTTCATGCTCAGGAGACATACAGTTTTGCGTTACCCATTCTATTCCGTTGTCTTTTATCATAGCATGTGTTTGCTCACATTTTGTTAGAGGGGCTCCAAAAACATTGTACATAACTTCTATATCAGTTCCCTCATATGTAGTTTTTCCTGCGCTACAAAGCTTGGAACACTTCCATGATTTCTTCTGTTGAGGAATCTTAGTTTTCTTTATTACATCAAATTTAGCCTTAATCATCTCTAGAGTCTCTGGAATATCACTATCTTGGAAGTGCAATGTAAACGGACCTCCATCATTCATAAAATGTATTGTTACAAGAAATGTATCCACATGAGGGTATAGTTTTTTGCAAGCTAAATGATACATCCTCAACTGCGGATCTTTTTGCAGCTTAGCCATAGTCTTTTCCTGACCTGTCGCCCAGTCTAGCCGCTTTCCGGTCTTCCAGTCTATTATTTCATATACATTATCGCCTATGTCAGTGATAAGATCTATAGTGCCTTTTAGCGCCAGACTACCCTCTAAGACAGTCCCATCGGCAAGCTCATAAGAATACTTAGCCCAATCCTCGTCAATCTCAAAATCAAAGTGTGGTTCAGCTTCAACTACAGTGCGATTTTTTGGATCAAAGAACCCGTCATCATCGTTGAATATCTTCCAGACCCAAGCCCTGCAATGCTTTCTGTCACTAGGAAGCCACTTATGATGAGGTATTCTGGAAGTATAGTAGTCATATACATTATCTATAATTTGATCTAAATACTCAGGATCATAATTAGCAGTTTCAATTTCTCCTATTTCATGATCTTCAAAAATAGCCTCACCGTCCTGCAAAGCTTTTTTGGCTAATGCTGTAAGTTCTAAGACTTTATGGACTATCGTGCCCTTGTCTGCCTTTTTCCCTGAATTACCTCTCCATCCAAGAGTATACTCCATGTAATATTGCATGGGGCACATTCTGTGAGAGTTGAAGGAACTACTTCTAAAATATACTATTGGTATACCCATTACGTCTCCATAACTGGAAGTACTGAGGGCAAGTGTTCAATGCAGCTATGAATAAGCTCAAGTTGCTGTTGAATAGTTTTGTCCTGATTGTCAACAATGCAATCACATAAAGACAAACCCTCTTCTATTTCTTTTTCGCTGGAGTGAGAATCGGAATTGTTATAAGGATCTCTTGTAAGACCTACTACAAAACCACCAGCTTCTTGAAGTTTAATAATTTCATTTTTAAATCTTACATCACAGATCAAAGCAACTTCAGGAGAGTCTTTATGTATTTTTCTTAACAGACTTTTGATCCATACATCTGGGTCAAGCTTTCTAAATATATCTGTCCCAATATATTGCAGAACCTCTCTAGCAGTCATATTGCCTCTATTTTTGTTTAGGCTGCTATTTTCCCAAGTAGGAATATTCTCCCACAGAATAGATGTGTCAGAATTTTTATCTTCATCTGTTCCATATGCTTGAGCTTGAGACAATCCTAGAACATCAATGCAAAGATCTTTTAGAGTGTCTGCCAGTCCGTAAATTTTAATATACTGACCAAGACTATCTTCAAAAAGTTTTTCCACGTTTAAATTCTTTTTACTAAATTCAAACCATTCTTCATTATCTTTCTTTTCTCCAAATATATCAGTAACCTCGATACTACCATTAGCTGAAAGGCGTGTCTTCTTTGACACACCTAGCTCAGCTAACTTAAGAGCGATGATATAGTTGCAAGCAGTGTTTTTACCGCTTTGTTTTTTACCTGCAAATCCTAGAATTTGAGTCACTATTCTTCACCTTCTTCTGTAGTAGTTTCGGCTTGTACTGGAGCGTAGTATCTTTGTAGCGTTTCAAGCCTATCTTCAGCATCAGACAAAGAGCTAAGCGCCTCTTCTAAATTTTCATGGAGGTCTCCAGTTGAGTGGTCCCCAATCCCAGCAGGGTGATCTAATAATATTTCTAGAGAAGCCTTTGCCTTAGACTGGTCTGCTAGAGCTTTCCTCCACAGGTATTCAATTGCATTGTTTTTGAATGCCATCTAAATCTCCTTATAAACGCCCATCGCGTTTTCTATAAAAGGTTTAATATCTGATGTGACTTTATCTATGTTCAAGTCAGCCACATCATTACCCTCAAAACTAGGGAAAAATAATCTATACAATCTTGAACATTGTTCTTCTATCTTCTTAGCGGCTTTTTGACCAGCATCGTCATTGTCCATTAAACATATTAATGATAATGCCCCTGATTCATCTAACAAGTGTCTTTGATCAACGTTGAGGGCTGTCCCAAAAATTGCTACAGCGTTGTGTATCCCTGCCTCAGCAAGTCTCCAGACATTTCCGGGGGACTCAACTATTATAGCGACACCAGTCTTAAGTATTTCGTCTTTGGCTCTCCAATAATTATACAACCATTTTTGTTTCTGAAAACCTTTACTATGCATCCATTTAGGAAAATGTCTACATTTTTCTTTAGGGTTATGATAGTGATTGCATTTTTCACACTTACCAAATGTGCTTCTAGCTGTAAAACCAACTATATTCTCATACTCATTGTCATAGATAGGAACGATAGCTCTACCATACATTGGTTTTTTGGGATTGTCACAATAGCCAACATCATATTCATCTAAGACCTCTCTTGAGAAACCTCTATCAATATAGTATGGTGCTGGGACAACGACTCTCTTACGATATTCTTCTCTCGTTATTAATCCCTTTTTTGCATCATCAGAGTGTAGGCTATTAACCATACTTCCGAACTTCATTTTTTCTATATTCTTAGTTTCTGACTCAAGCGAGTTAAGGTCTTTGTTCAAGAACTTCAATAGAAAGTTTACTGATTCAGAAAAGGTAGCTTCCTTGTCACCCTCTTTTTCCCAATTATATTTAAACCTAGAGAGACACCCTCTTATAAAACTAATAAAGTCATTCCCAAAATGTTCTTCACACTGACTCGTTCTGCACTTGTAGTGTATTTTAAAGTCACCATTATAGTACATGTTAAGCGCTGTTGGATTGTCTCCTCCATGAATTGGGCAACAAGACTTGATAAGTATCTCATTTCTATAAGACCTCTTTATACCAAAGTACTCGTATATTTCATCAAGATAGTTTATAGCTATCTTTGAAAGAGAATTTATTTTTCCAAAGTCGTATTTATTCTTATACGAAGGGGATGTCTGCTTCTGTGTCATAGTCTTCCTCTAAACTGTTCATGCTAGACGCGCCGTCCTCTAATTCAAAAGCGGTCTTACCTTCTATAATCTGACCAAACTGGCCTCTCATAGTAATGTTAATATAGTCACTTGGCTGTAAACCTTCTCCATGACGAGCGATAATAGGAACTAATTTTCTATTACCATTCTCCGGACCATCAGACGCAATCTCTTCATCTGATTTATGCTTGTATATTGTGAAGTTAGAACATAGCCATATAATTCTATCCGAGCCTGAAGCGGTATCCGTTGACTCTTTACTAATGCCATCTCTATTTAATTGTACAAATGATAGGATCGGAACCTCGTATTTAAGTGACAGGTTATGCAGGGCTGTCATCATAAAGCCAAGAACCTGAAACTCTTTCATGTCTCCTTTAATTTCAGCAGAGTCCATTAGCTTCAAATAGTCATAGATAATCACACAGTCGTTAGCTTTACCTTTGTCGTTTAAGCCTACGACTCTACTAATCCATCTCCTTACGATAGCTAACTGCTCCTCAAATGACGAGCCTCCTATGGATCTAAAGTAATAGGGTAAATCACTAATATCTTTGATCGCTTCTTGAACCTTCCTATTCTTCATAGGGTCTTTTGAAAACGCCCCTGTTTCAATATCATTAATCGTAACCTCAGAAAGCATTGCTAGTAGCCTGTTTTGGTGATCCTCTTTCCTCATCTCCGTATCTAGATTAAGAACCGGAATACCCTGACGGGCTATGTGAACTCCCATATTGTCAGCTAAAAGAGTCTTACCAGTTTTAGGTCTAGCACCAATGACATTTACAGTTCCTCTTCTAAGACCTCCTCCTATTGCAAAGTCATACCTAGAAAATCCAGTAGGTATACCAATCTGATCTACAGGAGCTTCTGATAGGTCTTCCACATACTCATGTATGTTATCGAACATCATCGTTGGAACATCATCAGTTCCTGCTACAAGAGATGAAACATTCATAACAGACTCTTCCGCTATCCCGAGTATCTCAGAGATAGGTTCATCGCCCTTGACGTTTGAGTACCTTTCCTTGGTCATCTCAAGTTCGTCATACATCATTCGTGCAATTTCCAGCTTCCTTATCTTTGCGGCAAATCTACGAACATTCTCCAGCAGTACTGGGAACTTCATTATAGAAGACATGTGCTGCACTTCTTGTGTATTAAAGAAGTCTGAAAATCCCTTCTCTTTTGCAGCCGATAGCATAAGTGGAACATCAAGAGATGTCGTGTCGTCTGCTTCAAGTATATGCTTAACACAGGAATATAAGACAGAGTTAGACTCATCGCAAAACGAAGTTTCAGAAATTATGTCTGCTACATCATAATACGCTTCTGCCCCATACCTAAATATACCGGCGATTATTGCTCTCTCGGCTGGTAAGTCGTTCAACATTAACCATGTCTCCCTGATAGACATCTGTTACAAGTCCATCTTTCTCGATTGTGTATTTGAGAAGGATACATTTCATATTCCCTATTGCATGACACACAAACAACTTTAACTTTAGATACTTTTTGACGACGACCTCTAAAAGGGTTCTGTTCACTAGCAGCGTCTGACTGCTCAGCTAGCTTTAATTCTTTTATCTCATCATTTGTAAGACTGATGTTATTCATCATCTCGTCAAATTTATTAACAAATTTAGGCTTGGACTTATTCTTTTTTCTGCCGCCCTTACCTCTACGCCTCTTTTTATTAGTAGGTTTACTTTCCGTATCTGAAATCAGATCGAGTATTTCTTCCTTACTAAATTGAGAAAGTAATTCTTTAAGTTGTTTTTTATCCATGTCTGTTTATCTTTGCTCTCTGTAGATTCATATATAAATCGCTCAGATTCTTTACTGAACTTGCTAAGTATGTTAGTCTGTCTGCTCTTTGTTGTGCATAAGTTCTGATGCTATCTAGCTTACGTGCGTAGCTATCTCCTTTGACAGCTTGATAGTATTGACTATCCCAAGATCCCTTATATTGAATTTCCTTGCCAGACATCATCTTCTTTAGATTTGACGACGCCCAGTTTACACGAGCCATTTCTCTGTTGTATGATCTCTGCAAGTAGAATGAGAATCCACCCAATAATAAAGCAGCCTCAGCACACTCTTCTACAGTCAGCTTTTCCATTTGTTGCCTTGGCATGCCCATGTACTGCTTGACGGACTGATCATGAAAATCTCCCGTATACGAGCTAAGGCCAAGATTAGACTCATACTCATCAAGTACCGAGTCGATCTGATCTAGTCGTTCCTTCGCTGTATTCTCAACTTCCATTGCTCTTTGTCCTCATTGTAGGGTAACTCAATATATGTTATATTATTATACTCGCACCACTCTTGCTTTCGCCGGTCTTTTTTACGTTGATTCGCAAAGTCTTGTGCTGACGTGTGAAATAAAGAATTGAATTTGTAATGTTGTTGACCATGAACTTCTACCACTAGCTTCAGTGTGTTTATGTAAAAGTCAAAATATCCTTTTTCATGTCTTGTCAAGGGGACAAGAACCTCTTCTAACACCTGAACGGTAGGAAACAGCTCGATAAGAAGTTCCCTTGCCGCCAGATGAAGTTTGGAGCGTGGACGCATCTCATTTGCAGCTACAACGTAACCGTTAAGCTTCCATGAATGAATCTCATTATTTAAATCTCTGATTTTCATATTCACTCCAAAGCCCTTTGCAACAACAAGACCTTACAGACATGAGGGCTATAACATACTGTTTAAGGTGGCCTTGAAACCCCGACGTTTTGCAATCGCATCAACTTGTAGTCATGAACGTCATAACATGCTGCTTCGGGTGCTGATGAGACCCGTGTCTTTCTATTAACTTCTCTACAGATATTTTACCGTGATTTCCATACGGCACACCAGCTTCAAACATTTTATTTCCAAGAAATGCGATGTTTTTCGCCGCGTTGAGATGAGATAGGTCTTCATATTCACATTTAAGACACTTAAACTCGTCTACTGTTTTTCGATTATCCTTATGGACATAACCGCAGGACGAACATCTTCTAGAAGTATTTTTGCATGGAACTGCGATAAACGGAATACCCTGATTCTCACACATTGTCTGTAGCTGCGGAAGGATCTTATCTTGACCAAATGTTCCCATCTTCTGACCAGTTTTAACCATGTCAAGGCATAGTAAGGCTTCCTTATCTCTTGCAACCTCTATAATTTTTTCACAAACTTCAGAAATTCTTCTGTTAAACTTTCTATGTTTATTGCGGACTCTTAGTCTGAAGTGTCTTCTCTGCTTAGTTCTTAAAGAGCCTTTGCTTCGATTATCTATTATTTTATTTAACTCTCTGATCTCTTTTATATACTGTTCAACGCTCTCATCACCCCTGATAATATCTCCAGTATTAAATACCAGCCAGCTATCTAGGCTTTTATTTAAATCAAACCCTAGCACTGAAGTAGGTTCATACTGTGGCTCGAATGGAACCTTAATAGCCATTACAAACTCACTACTTTTTTCTTTAGGAATAAAGTTACCAGCCTGTTTCTTATCCTCTATGAGATCTAACTTTATACCACCTCCATAGTTAAGTGTAAAGTCACCAAATAAGGTGGGAAAACTGATAGTCTTTTTCTTTGTGTCTACACTGACAGATCTGTCTTTATACTTTAACTCCCCATCAAACACTATCTTAGATTTAGTGTGGGCTCCATTTCGTTTATAGTATCCAGAGTACCTTTGCAAGACATACCCTACCACATCCCTTTCTAGGTTTTTACGTTTCGGTAGGATAGGATAATTGTCTAGAATGAATTGGACAGTATCTCGATACTTAGCCCGTGATAATCCTTTGTCGTCTTGGCAATAATCCATTAGAACATACTGTTCTACGCCTGTAGAGTGGATACTAATTAACTTTCCCTCTTGTATTTCTTTGAACACATGATTTGAAATGTCATTTAAAAGTCTTCGATAGATACTTAATACTTGCTCAAACTCTTGAGTATGTTCTATTTGCCAAATTTTTGCATTTCGTGTGTATTCCATATTCCTACTCCTTAAAATAAGTTTTGAAAAAACCCTTTTGCGAGCTCACTTACTTCGCAGATAGGAAGGGTTAGAAACCTACTGGTTCAGGTGTAAATGAAACCTGTTCGTTTGACTTTTGTTCTTTCATATATTTGCAGTTAAGAAGTCTAACTTACTGCTTGAGGCATATATGAGGCCTCTGATTCGTACATAACTGAAGTGCTAGGGGTGACGAGTGTCACTCTTTTTTGGCAGAATTTTTCCAAAAGACCTTTAGCTAGACCTTCCATAAAAGAGTTTATCTTCTCCATGTCTGTTCCCGCTCTAGGGTAGTTGATAGCTGCTATCTCCCACCCATCTTCTAGATACTTTGAGCCGCATACAAATGCTGTCTTAGTTACTCTAACAGGCACAGTTCCATCAAATGAATCTTGATATTCACCAATGTATTTATTCAATCCTCTCTCATAGAAAGGGGCTTTAGTATCTTCATAAATAGAACCAATATAAATTCTACACTCATAAGTGTCGATAGATTTACTCTTCATTAGACTCAATTCCTACCATAGACATGACTTCGTTTAAGAATACCTGATACTCTTCAGGGTGTTGTTCTAGATACTTAGCTAGGTTTACCTTCCCTTGAATTTTTTCACCATTAGGAAGCTTTAACCAAGCTCCGGCTTTGGATATAAGGCCAAAGTCTATCATAAGGTCAGCCAGCTCCATCTCCTTCCAGATTCCTTTACCATATCGAATATGGCTTTCAACTTTTTGTCCCGGAGGGCCAATAGCTGATGTTACTATTTGCCAGTGTATTGTTTGACCAATTTGAGTATCGCCTTGCATCAAAGGTGTTGAATGACTAGCATGAAGCTTTACATCAACTTGATATTTTAATGCTGAACCAGATTTCTCTACCTTTGTCTTACCTCTACCAAATCTATTGACATTTGCCATGAGGTGTGTAATCCCGACTACAGTAACTCTATTGATAGGCAGGACATTAGAAATCCTTCTACAAAACTTAGCTAGAACCTTCTGCACGCTCATAACCTGAACGTCGGCTAGGTTGCCCGTAAGTTCAGACTCACTTGACAGTGCCGAGAACGAATCAACAATAGCTAAAGATCCGGGCTGTGTATGAACAATATTGTCAATGATACTCAGATACTTCTCAGCAGAAAGAATATTGCCTTCAGTAGATCCTATAATTTGCATCTTTTCGGGCTCTAAACTAAGGTCTGTAATGCCTTGAAGATCTCTCTTCTTGAGTCTACCCTCTATATTCGCATAATACACCTGTCTCTCATAATGCTTTTGCGCATTTGCACAGAATGTTAATGCCGTTACAGTCTTACCTACTTTTTCTGGCCCTGTCATAATGAACAGAGATCCTTCAGGTACACCGCCTCCGAGAGCTATGTCTAGCTTGGGACCGACAGACAGTGTCTGTAATGGTCTCTCTGTGATTGAGGCAGGATCGTGAAGGACATTACCATACTCTTTGATAATGTCTTTATTCATCTAAATCCCTTAACTTAGAAATGATTGACTTCTTGTTATTATTAGTCTTATGTTTGACCTCTTCCGAGTCTTTAATATTATACTCGGTATTCTGCGGTCGCTCAACTTTTTCTTTTTCTTTTTCTTCAATAACCTGTTTCAATCTTGGGGCTCTTAAAGAATATGTAGACCAGCAACGATCATCTTTTAACGCTGCAATGACTACATCTTCGCCGTGCGATTTAATAAGTTTATTCGCAAGAGTTATCTGGTACTTATAATATTTGCACCATTCCTTGATCTCCCAAAACTTAATCGGGAGTTCCTTTTTATCCGTCCGAGCTTTTTTCTCACAGATAAGCTCAGTTATATATTGAGAAGCGGAAACCCATCCTTCTGGTGAGTATCGGGATGGGTATCTACTTTTTTCGGTCCTGTTTTTTGCCATTATTTGATCTTATGTAATGCTGGATGTCTTTCTCTCTGCGGGGCATTCTTTCTCATTTCATCAACTCTTTGAGATGTTGCCTCTGTCATAATTGCAACGCCCTCTCGACCATTAGCGGTCTTTGTAATGTTCGTATCTTTTGACTGTTCTTCATACTCTTCAAGATATTCTTCTACAAGAGACACATCTCTCCCTAAAGCTTTTGCAATATTACTGGAAGACATATTGTTATTATACATTCCCTCAATGGCATACTTCTCTGCATTAGTAAGCTTCTTAGCATTTGATAACTTTCCCATTATTACTCTCTTTCTGCATTGTTTAACCAAGCAACGTTTCTAGTTTTTAAAAATTTAATGTATTTGTTGAATACCTGAGCTGTGGTTTCTTTGTATTCCCATTCAGGCTTACCCGCGTGACGAAGCTGCTTTTTAGCAGTTCCTTCGGAGTATAAGCCAATTGGATTAAATAAGCGGCCATGACGACCTCTCTTGACATAATACTTTGTTCTTTGACCTCTTGTGACCTTCTTAGCAAAGGCATTGTAGCTATTTTCCTGATCGTCATTTAGCCTAGGATAATCGTTATCATCTAAAAAAGTTTGATTACCTTTTATAGTAAACACCTCAGTAGTGTTTTGATTGGAGTCAGGTTTATTTTGATCTATCTTGAATTCCATTATCTATTCCTCTTTCTCTTCTTTTTTTTACCTGTATCTTTAGTCCACTTAGGAGGGTCTTTAGGCTTCTCCATCTTAGACATATTTTCATTTAGTTTACCAGAGAGACTATCTCTCGTCTTGGTCTTTTGTTCTCGTAACATGTCTTCTACTTTATTCTTCCCAAACTTCTTGCTTTGTTTGTCAGCATAGTGGCCTAGAGTTCTAGTTTCTGACAAAGAGTAGCTGTAGCTACCATAAACCTCATCCTGCTCGTAATCTCTATGGACGGGTTTTATTTTGTTACAAGAAGGGCACTTTCTTCTATCCTTGTACTCAGAACGGTGGCAAAAGATTGACCACTTATGACCGCAGTTGTCACATGCGTAGCTGTATTCCGGCATATCTAATCCTATTATATAGTATAAAGCTCTATACTATTGTACCTTGAAAACGGCGACTAGCCATGTAATTTTCTAAGAATTCTTGAAACAATACCGCTGCGAATAATATCGGAGTAATCCAGTTCGCAGATGCCTACACCTTCGACGAGTTCGAGAGTATCCATGCATCTTTCAAGACCTCCGCTAGCGTCTCCTAAATCGGTCTGCTTTAGGTCCCCATTTATAATAGCTTTAGAATTTCTACCTATTCTAGTTATGAACATTTTTATTTGTTCAAATGTAGCATTTTGAGCTTCATCCAATATCATAAAGCACTCATGAAAGTTTCGTCCTCTCATGTATTCTAAAGGGCAAAGCTCTATTGTTCCATTGTCTCTTAATGTATCGACTCTAGTGGGAGTTAGATACATGTTCATTTCTTCGATAATCGGGATTAGATAGGGATTTATCTTTTCTATAAGAGTTCCCGGTAGATGCCCAAGACCTCGACCGGACTCTACGACGGGTCGAGTTATAATTATCTTCTTTACTTTTTCTGACATAAGATATTCACATGCCAGCCCTACTGCAACGCTAGTCTTGCCTGAGCCCGCAGGCCCAGAGCAAAACGTAACGTCTGAATCTTCCATTTCATCTATATATATCTGCTGATTTTTCGTCTTAGCTTTCAAAGACTTTCTTCTTTGAGGTCTTTCGTTTTGAGTAGTAGTTTTACGCCTTCTTGCCATTAAGCACAACCTGTTCCTGAGCTAAGTTGAGATTCTGGGATAAAGAAGCCGCCGCCACCGTGGTAATCGGCTGGAACTGTTCCCGTTAGATAAGGTGTGTTTCCACCACCCCAATCGGCGCCTGATGGAGCACATCCGGTAAACTCAACTACATAGCCCCAAATGCAGTCCGTATTAGAAACTAAACCTCCTTGTTGGAAGTAGCCAGTATCAACAACTTTCCAAGCATTGGTTAGTACATCTAGGCCTGATCCAAAAGATCCACAAGGAATTCCGCTAGTGTCGCCGTGGTTACCAGTGTAGTTAGGATCTGGGAACACGCCTGATCCTCCTCCGCAGCATTCACTTCCATTGATGAGATCCCAAATTCCGGGACATGGACAGTCAATATCATTGCCGTATTCATCTTGTTCGGGCTGTATGCTGAACTGGAATACAGCAGTGTCGTTAGTACAACCGCCTGTTATAAATGGATGTGCACCTCTGCCTCTCCAGAAACCAGAAGATATTCCTGTTCCACCAGCACCATCGACTGATAGATCAAGTGTTTGCACCTCTGCAGAAACTCCTCCTACCATCATAATACCACTTAGCTGAGACGAAGCAATATTCACATAGTCACCTATGTCGAATTTGTTAGCACCACTTACGCATCCGTCTCCGGTTGGAACTGGTTCTGGGTCCACGCAACCATATTTATCACAAGCATAATAGTTTACTAGACCTATATCATCAGCAGGCCATAAGATTCTGTCTTGAATCGTTACCTGTTCACCTGAAGCACAGTAGAAGTCCATGACGAATTCAAAATTAAGAGGAGAACCATCTGAGCCAGTAATCGGTGGTTGGGGGACTTCCATTTGATCTGATATATTCTCACAGACAACAGCCCTTTGCATTGGATAACTCCAAGAGCAGTCATCAGAGTTCCATCCCGGAGTATCGACTATCCCGCCAGTTCTCATCACCCAAATAGGTCCCGGAGGAGGATAGGAACCGTCACCCAAAGCTTTAATCTTAGCCTGAAGCGAAGAGCATCCAGTAACAAAGACCCCCCAATTTTTATCCTCTTTTGCCTGAGCGCTGTCCCAGTGATCTTTATATTCTCCTCCATCTTTCTTCATTCTTCTATTACAATCACATGGATCATCTTTACTTCCAGCTATAATTGTATCAACTTTTGTTAGTGTAGTTATTTTAGGAGTGAACTTTCTTGGTCCAGCGTTGCGAGGTATTTCGGGAAGATCACAATAACAAGCATACAGTTTTCCTGAGTGCGCAGTATTAGTGGTTCCATCTGGGTTACAATGCATTCCTTCATAGAACCATTCTGTGAGACCTGATGCGTCTAGACCTTCAGCAAGTGAGCCGTGGCCCTTCCAGTTACACCAGTTCACATTCTTTATATCCGAAAGGCTTTCCCCTACATATAATAGTTTGTGAGCCCATATTTTTCCGATCAGTCCAGTTCCTGAGCCCGCAAGTCCAGAATTAAATGGAGCTGATGTGCCATTTCCAATCATGGCTAGTTTGCATTCACAGCCTCCGTCTGGATAATCAGGCCAGCAAGGATTTAGGGTTGAGCCGGGCATTTGAGGATTATCTCCTCCTTTGGAGTCCGGATATGTTATAGGACCTTTAGTAGTAGTTGGGTGTTCCCAGATTGTGCCTCCTTCATGTGGGTTCTGACCAATCTCTTCTATCTGCTGCTGAGTCAAATTTTCTGCGGCTACTGGCATGTGTATCCAGTATCCAGACACCTGAGTGCCTACGCTATTTTGATAGCCACAACTTGGAATATAATCACCATTATCATCTGTTCTAGTTGTACCAACACCTTGATATACGTTCAGTTGTACATTAAATGTGATATCCACTATGCCAGTTCCACAGGCTTCTCCAGTAACTGCTGTTGGGCTTTCTGTTCTTGACGGATTTTGTCTATTACAAGGGCCATTTGGATACTGTCTTTGAGTTTCTTTAATCATATGCTGGCTGTTATTACCTCCAGCTAGCATGCTGTCCTCATATTGACCTTCATTCCCCTCTATCCACGGATCACGAGCAGAACTAACAATGTTACCACCTTGATTTGTAATAAATCTAGTATATCCTTCTCTCTTATTCTCATTACCTGTTCCGGGATATGGATCTTGAGAAGCGCTTTTACCGGGAGTAACATCACTCTGTTGTTGAATATTAAAGATACCTTTAGTTGATGGAGTGCCTGTTCTGCTAAACTCCTCACGGTAGTGGTCGTATCGAGACCCTTCTCCAGAGACTTCACTTCCGGGTGAGAATGCACTGTCCCCATCCGTTGTGGTGCTCCAACGAGGGATGCTTCGGTATTTTTCTTGAGGAGAGTATATTTGAGTTCTACGCAGGGTTTCAAGTTGCCCATGCAGTCTGGGTCCAGTTGGACGTGTTGTTCCATAGCCTGAAGGTTTAACGTATAGACCTGATATGAATGGATGAGCTCTACCTTTAAACGGCCATGACCCTGTACCCTTAATGCCTGTGAAAGTAGGACCTACATTCTCACCTGTTTGTTTTGTATAAGGATACACAGGATTCCCCATAGGACTTACAGGTAGTCTTCCAAGTCCTCCTTTAATTCTGGGGTCATTAAACAAAACATCACCCGGACTTGTGTACATACCACCGTCATTCCTAGAGCCTGAAGGTGTGCCTTTAGAGTTGTATATTCCAGTTTCTGGAACTCCAGTTAGGTTTGTAATAAAATCACTCATTTGTAGTCACTTTCTCAATAGTTTGTAATTTAGGAATACACATAGGGCAAAAGTCCTGCTTTCCCGGCTCGTGGAGCCCTATTTGATGGTGGATCATCAAAATGCTTTGAAGTATTTGACTATCTCTCAACATCGAATGCTTCGGCATATCTTTGAGATCTTCAGACATAACAATGTCTACTGAAAATGAGTTGCTATTCTGTAAGATCTTATTATATAAGTACACCGTTGTGCCCAAATTTATTAAAGACAGAAAGAATAAAACATAGGTTGCATTTTTAAAAAATTTCATTAGAATAATTCTTTGATAATCTTACCAGAATTGGCAATTTTCATAGGCCTGCCATTATTGCTAGTAAATGTTGTGCCAAGCGAAATGCCTAAAGCTTTACATACAGATGCCATAACATCTTGTGATGTATATGGCTCTGTTTCAACTCTAGTTCCATCGGAGTTTGTTTCTCCAATAGATATGCCTCCGTTCATTCCGCCTCCTCCAACAACAACGCTCCAGCTACGCGCCCAGTGGTCACGTCCAGCGTTCTGGTTGATACGGGGGGTTCTACTAAACTCTCCCATCCAAATAACTACAGTGTCATCAATTAGCCCTCTTTGTTCTAAATCTTCAAACAAAGCGCTCATACCTTGATCGAGCATAGGCAATTTTGTATCTCTTAACATAGGGTGTATATTCTGGTGATTATCCCATCCCCCAAGATTGACTTCAATGAATGGAACTCCGGCTTCAACTAAACGTCGTGCCATTAAACAACCTTTGCCAAAACCATTATTTCCATATCTTTCTTTTACATTTTCAGGCTCTCCAGCAACTTTAAGGGCGTCCATTTGAGAGCTTGTAAGCACATTAAAGGCTTCCTTTAGCACTGCTTGATGTTCTTTTGCCATAGATCCTCTTTTTTGATTTATAAAACCTGTTTCTATAGCGTCTAAAGCATATGCTCTTTGATAAAATCTTTGATCTACTTTTATATCTAGATTTCTAATTCTACCGTCGCTATTCACAACAAATGGTGAATACTTAGCACCTAAGAATCCAGCCCCCATACTCGCTCCTCCAACAGAGACAAATTTAGGAATGGAAACTTCCGGTCTTTGGAGCTGATGAGATATGACGGAGCCGTAACTCGGATGAGTCATGCTTGGATTAGGGACATATCCTGTATGCATATAGTACCTTCCACGCATATGATCCGCTTCTCTCGTACTCATGCTTCTAATAATCGCCGCATTGTGCATCTGCTTTGCCATAAGAGGCATGTGTTCGCAGATCTGAACATCTCCAGATGTATTTATAGGTGTGAATGGTCCTCCTGTGGGAGCTCCCGGCTTCAGGTCCCAGATATCCATTGTTGAGGGACCGCCACCCATCCATAACAAGATAGCTGACTTGCCATTCTTCTTTAACTCATCCTCATTAGCTCTAAGAGATTCTATTAAAGATAACGTAGGGAATACTGACAGATGTTTTAAAAAATTTCTACGTTGCATAATCTACTTCTAATTTTTCTCCAAAAAGACAACATGCATCATGTGCCTTTTTATGTTTTGTATAAGACTCATCATCAAGAGGAAGATATTCCCCATGAGACCAGAGTTTTCTGCTGCTACCATCAAACGTCATGCAGCTACATGCAAAGTCTACTTCTACACACTCTTCATCAATACGCACAACCTGCGCGATAGAATATTCGTGTCAGTCAAAAGGTTGATTGCCAGCGATGGGAAACTTTGTTCTTTGAACCCAATCATCTAGTTTTACCATTATATTAACTCCTTAAGAGGTTCTCTATGATCTAAAAGATATTGAGGCCTTCCGGTATTGTCTAATAGAGTTGTGGACATAGTATCAATGCCCAATCCTCTATACATAGTGGCGCAGATTTCTTGAATGTGTACGGGTCTAGTCTCAGGGACTTCACCTAATCTATTTGTAGATCCAATAATCTGACCATGATTAAAACCTCCTCCTGCCAGTAATGCTGCAGAAACTTGAGGCCAGTGGTCACGACCTCCCTTTGCATTAATCTTAGGAGTTCTGCCAAATTCTCCCCACACCACAACAAGTGTATCGTCTAACATGCCACGTTGGTCGAGATCTGTGACGAGAGCAGAAACACATTGGTCTAGCTTAGCCCCATGATCCCTTACTAATCCGAAGTTATCACCGTGACTGTCCCATCTTCCATATGACAATGTGACAGAGCGTGCCCCAGCAGACACTAAGCGGCGCGCCATAAGAACATGCTCATTGACTGTGGGCGCTCCGTCGTACTGAAACTTAAATGGTTTCCCATCACCATACATCTCCCTAATCTTGGGGTCTTCTTTTGAGATATCTAATGCATCTACAAGCGCACTAGATGTCAACACTCCAAATGCCTCTTCGGTAAAAGTATCAACGTTTACTGATTTATCTATAGTCGCATTAAGTTTAGCAAATCCTGTCAATAATTCTTTACGATTTTTGAATCTTTCAATTTGCATGTTAAGCTTTAGGTCTTCCATCATTTCACCATTAGGCTTAAATGGCTTGTGAGTGTCTCCAAGATATCCGGCTCCACCGGCTTCAGACCAAGGCGCATGTTGAGTTGGATCTGCTAACCCTACCGCAACTGGTACTGCAGGATCAACAGGTCCGAGTATTTTAGAGGCGCAGGCTCCAATAGCAGGGTAGCTAGTCCCAGATACCATATCTTTACGGCTCCATCCAGTAACGCACTGGTATCCATCATGAGAACCATCTGAACCTACTACGGAACGAATTGCTGTAAACTTATCAAACATAGAGGCTATTTTTGGAAAACACTCACCGATGTGCACTCCCCCCACATTGGTCGGGTTCGGCTTAAATGGTCCCCTTATTTCCGAAGGAGCTTCTGTCTTTATGTCCCACATGTCCTGATGAGGCGGTCCACCTCCAAGAAAAATATTGATAACAGCCTTGTGAGACGTACCATTAATCTTTTGAGCGCGTAGTACCTGCGGCATGGAGAGAAGGCCAAGGCCTCCTACGGATAAAAAACTTCTACGGGATAAGTTAAGCATTTTGCACCTCTATTTTCTATATTTATGAAAAGGCCTTTGGCATTTTGGGCACTGTTTATGATTTTGAATACGAGGTTCAGGGCCTCTATGTCTTGGATGTTTATTAGGGTGATTACCTTTACAACAAGAGTTTTTGCACTTACATCTGACATCACTGCGAAATTTAGATGCTGGACAGTTGCAGAAAGGACCACACTTTGCACAACCCTTACATGTCTTTTTTACTGGTCTTGGTTTAGGGTGATGATTCGCTGCAACCGAAGTTGGTGATATGAATAACAAACCTGCAGCTACTAATAAGATTCTTCGTGATAGTTTTAACATTTTTTTACCCTTAGCAACTAGAACATTGACAATTATCATTACAATTACAGGACGTATTTACACAGCTACATCCATTTTTACAATTTTCACAACTCATTTTCTACTCCTTAAATAATTAAATCTTGAATTACTTTACCACCATCTACAATCTCTATAGGCCTATCTCCCGGAGCCATTAGCTCTTTGTCCGGAACAATGCCTACCCTGTTATAAATAGTTGATGCCCAGTCTTCCACTGAAACAGCATCTTCTTCTGGCTCACTAGCCGTTGCATCTGACTTCCCATATATTATACCCCCTTTTATGCCTCCACCAGCAATTAATGTACTAAAAACTTTAGGCCAGTGATCTCTGCCTGAGTTGGCATTTATTTTTGGAGTTCTACCAAATTCAGATGCTACACACACCAAAGTAGACTCAAGTAATCCTCTTTGGTCTAAGTCGTCGACAAGAGCAGCTAAGCCTTGATCTAGAGCTGGAACCTGTCTTCTTATTCCAGCTTCAATATTATCATGCATGTCCCAACCACCATAGGTCAATGTGACAAATCTTGTGCCGGCTTCAACAAGTCTTCTGGCAAGGAGCATTCTAGCGCCTGCGGTGTTTCTGCCATACCTGTCTCTAGTAGCGGCATCTTCCTTATTAATATCAAAAGCGTCTCTGGCTTTTTCACTAGAGATTAAACTGTATGCACGATTGTAAAAAGAATCTACTGCATCAAGAGAATCTGATTTTTCTTTGTTTGCAAAGTAGTCGTTGACAGCACCTAACATTTTTCTGCGAGTTCCGAAACGATTGTCAGAGACACCATTCGGAAGCTTCAAATCTCTAACTTGGAACCCCTCACTAGCGGGATCAGCTCCCAAACTAAATCCAGAAAAAGAACTACTTAAATATCCAGTGCCTGCGAATTCATTAGGCTGATTGGGGATACAGACGTAAGGTGGTAGGTTATGACGTGGCCCAAACTCATGCGAAACCACTGAACCAATGGATGGATATTGGAGTGCTGGACTAGGTCGATAGCCAGTAAACATATTATGTGTGCCTCGTTCATGGGCTGCTTCTCCGTGAGTCATGCTGCGAATGATAGAAATTTTATCCATCAACTTAGCTGTGTTTTTCATCATCTCATTAAGTCTAATTCCCGGAACATTTGTTTCGATACTAGACATTGGGCCTCGATATTCGAGAGGTGAAAGAGGCTTGGGATCAAACGTCTCTTGATGAGCAGAGCCTCCCGGCAGATAGATATATATTACAGACTTTGCTGGCCCTTCAACGCTTTCATAGAACTTTTGATCTGCTTGGGCTTTCTTGATTCTAAAAAAATCTGATAGACCTAGACCTACGCCGCCTAACATGCCAATATGCATGAAAGAACGGCGTCCAATGTTATTTCCTCTACATTTCATATTACTTTCCTTACCACGCCTTACATGACCAATAACGCGCTTTCCACTTTGGTCCGGGGTTATCACAATTATGACGAGCTCTAAAACTTTTTCTTCTTTCTGGTATATTTTTCTTTATCTTCATATTAGGGTCACCAAAATTAACCTTAACGACATTACCTTTTTCGTTCTTAACGTAGACGGACATTTTCTTTGGGCCATCAGGCGTTCTAAAAGGTTTATTAAGAGTTACTTTTCTTCCTTGATATTCGGCACCCTTGGAATCTTCCCCTTTGTGTTTACGATACCACTGCTTAAATTCGTCTTCAGTTTTGCCGGGGATGTACAGGGTCTTACCATCACCAGTAATAGACTTATGTACTCCATCCATTCCAATTTTCTTAGCCATTTTCATAGCTTCTTCTTTAGATGTAAATACATAATCTTCCATTGGACCAGCCTTATGTGCAGTCGATGACAAGACTGGTACTAAGACACGGCCATTTTTACGATATGTCCCTTTTCGTTTAAAGGTATAAATCTCTCCTGTCCTAGGATCTTGATATTTGTAGCCATCTTTACGATTGCCATAGCCCTTTTTATAGTGCTGAGGACCTTTTGTAGTTACCGTCTTCATATACTCTTCATGGCTTGCACCCGGCATGTAGATAGTCTTACCATCTTCACCTTCGTGTTTGTGGATCTTATCTAATCCTAGTTGCTTAGCTCTTTTCATAGCGTCTCCGGGATTATCAAACACATCTTCGCTTCCATCACCTTTAGCCTGTCTTTCCTTTATTTTTTTAAATGCAGGATGTAACGCTTCTGACTCTTTCTTCTTATTTTTTTTACTATCATAGCCTGCTTCGTCTTTTTTCTTCTTTGGTTTCTGGGCTTTTTTCCAAGCATCTGGCTTAGGTCTATCCTTATCTCCCGGCTTTGCTGGTTTATAGTTCTTCCCTTCTCTTTCTTTTTTCTTTCTAATATTATCCCAAAGGCCCGGTTTACCTTCAGCAATATCCCATTCCTCAGTTTCCTCACCAAAATCAATGTAGTCCTCTTCATTAGGAACTACAAAGTTTTCTTCTGTGAGTTCTTCCGCAAAACCAGTTTCATTAAAGAAATCTTTGATATCTTCAAACATTATAATATTACCTTTGCTTCACCTTCTAATAAATATCGTGGACGACCACCGTTATCGGTACGTTGAATTGCTGTATCAATCCCGAAGTGGTCAAATAATGTTGCCTGCAAATCCAAAGGACCAACAGGGTTTTCTGTAGGGTTATAAGATCTATCGGCAGCACCAATAGTTCTTCCTGACTCATATGATCCTCCTGCCATGAGCATAGGAGTGATTGCGGGCCAGTGATCTCTACCTGCATTTGCGTTGAACTTAGTTCTTCCAAATTCTCCAGTAACAACAAGTAAAACTTTTTCACTCATTCCTCTTTCCTTTATGTCTTGCAGGAACCCAGAAAGAGCCTTGTCGAGAGGAGGAACTTTGCCTTGCATAGCCTTGGATATATTACTATGCATATCCCACCCCCCATAATGTAGGGTTATGAACCTTGTACCATTTTCAGCTAGCCTTCTAGCTAATATTAATTGCTCTCCAATATCCTTAGCCTTAGTCGAACCATAAAGAGCTTTCGTAGCTTCGCTTTCTTTTTCTATAGCAAAGGCTTCCTTTGCAGAGCCTAGTATGACATCATAAGCCTGACCTTTATAGAATTGTACTGACTCTGCTCCCTTGCCAGATACCCTTGCCGCATCTAATCCTCTGAGTAAATCTTTTCTTGTTGAGAATCTGTCAAGCTCAACTCTTGGTGTGAGATTGTCTTTATTGGACGGATCAAATGGTTTAAATGCTCCACCCAACCAAGCACCCTCATCACCCTCGATTTTACCTTGTTTAACATATGTGGGTACTCCATTATCTGGATGATTGGCTCCATATATAGCAGAAATTATAGATCCAAAAGAGGGGTATTTTGCTATAGATGTAGTGCTTCTTTCAGGGTTGTAATGACCTGTCATCATAAAGTGCGTCCCTTGTCTATGGGAAGAATCTTTATGACTAAAAGAGTTTACAATATTTAATTTTGATGTATGCTTAGAAAGTTCGACCCAATCCGCACCTAAAGTAATGTTAGTTTTTGGATCGTGTATAGCACCATTAACAGGTTGCCATTCTGTTGGAACCGTATCGTTTGGTGCGTGAAAAGTCTCAAACTGAGTTGGACCACCTCCCAACCATACCCAAACAACAGTCTTATCTTTATAACTGCTGAGGTCTTGAGCTCCGAGAGCATAATCTGAAAGCCCTACCGCTGACATTCCAGCGCCAATAGAGCCTATTCTTAGAAAGTTTCTTCTATCAAATACAAAATCAATCATAGTTAACTCCAAAAAAAAGGTGCACTCTATATAAATATACACCTAAAAGTCGTCAACCAGTGTCCCTACTGAGTATTCAGTCACCCTTGTTTCAAAGAAGTTCTTACATTTTTCTAAATCAATTATCTCACTCATCCAAGGAAAAGGATTTTGAGCATCACCGAAAGGTGAAGGTAATCCAAGATTTGTTAATCTCCTGTCAGCTATAAACTGTACATAGTCAATAAACATGTCTGAGTTTAAGCCTAGAATACCAGTGGGTAACACATCTCTAGCATATGCAAGCTCAAGCTCCATAGCCATTTCGATGTGAGCTAAAGTCTCTTTCTCAAACGCCTTTGTCCAAACTTTGGGATTATCTTCCCTAATTCTATTAATAAGCTCCGTGCCAAACTTGATGTGAAGGCTTTCATCACGCAAAGTATACTGGATTTGTTCTCCGGTGCCGGGCAATTTATTTTGTCTATTAAAAGACAGAAGCATTGCAAAACCCGAGAAGAAGAATATACCTTCACAGATAATGTAGTATGTAATAATGTTCCGTAAAAACTCTCTCTTACCTTCTACTGTATTGATATTAAAGTCTGGGCGATTAATATCTGTAGTGATATTCATTAAAAATTCATCTTTAGCTTTTATACTTGGAATTGAATTATAGGCTTGATACACTTCATCAATATCCAAGTTCAGTGAATCACAAACATACACTACAGTTAGATTGTGGAGGCTCTCTTCATATGCTTGACGCAGGATATACTGTCGGCATTCTGGATCGGTTACAAACTTAAATATACTGAGAAGCAAATTGTTAGCTACTAAAGATTCTGAACCAGCGAAGAAACCAAGACATCTTTTAACTACAGTCTTTTCGTCTTCAGACAGGAGATTAGATTTCCACTGTTCAATATCCTTTGACATAGAAATTTCTGTAGGCATCCAGTTATTAGCTGCTCCATCAATAAACAAGTCCCATGCCCATTTGTTAACATGTGGCAATATCTGGTTCACTACAGACACTTTATCTGAAATTATTTGTTTACTTTTTTTCATCTTCCTTCAGTCTCTCAATTATTTTTTGTAACAAATCTTTTACTTTTTCAGTCTCTTCAATATTAAGCTCTAGCCTATATTTTATAGGAGAAGTTGAACTTTGTCTAAATTCTACAAATCTCATTGGCAACTTTCACACCCCGGATCTAATATAGAACAGGCCTTTGCCTCTTTAATTATACCTTCATTTTTACTATTTACTTCAGAAATTGTTGACTTTTCTAACCTTGTAGCAGCTTTACTTCTCAAATAGTAAGTCGTCTTTAACCCCTTTTCCCATGAATACATATACATGTCATTCAGATATTTAAGGCTTTCATGTTTATTATAAAGGTTTAAGGATTGCCCCATATCTATCCACTTCTGTCTTGCTGAAGCTGCGTCTATAAGCGTATGAAAATCTACATCAAAAGCATTTTTAAATTGTTCTTTTAACGAGTCATCTAAATCTACAAGTGCTGTTACATCTCCATCTACACTTTTTAAAGCGTCTACCAGAGCCTGTGACCATATCCCCTTCTTCTTAGCCATATTTACAAAATGCTCATTTATCATAGTAAACTCACCACTTAGCGTCGAATATACGAATAGAACGGAGTAGTCGGGCTCAATAGATTGAGAACAACCTTGTATATATGAGATTGTGGCAGTAGGAGCAATAGCCATCACATTTGAGTTTCTCATACCGTATTTTGCGACCAGCTCTCTAACCGAGTCCCACTCATCTAGTGTTTCAAACGATCCTCTATTATCTGGCACATTTCTTGGACTTCTGTCTGACATCATTTCACAAAAAGTGTCGATAGGAAAATTGCCTTTATCCCACTCAGATCCTCCAAAAGAGGGATATGTCCCCTTCTCTTTTGCAAGCAGGGAAGATGTCTTAATAGCATGTAGAGAAATAAATTCCTGCACTTTATCGCACAAGTCAACTGCCGCTGGTGAGTCATAATTTATGCCCAATTTATGCAACATATCATGAGTTCCCATGATACCGAGACCAATAGGTCTATTTTTTATATTAGAGTTTCTAGCTTCTTCTGTTGGGTAAAAGTTAAGATTAATAACGTTATCAAGTCCTCTTACCGCAACCTCCACAGTCTTTTGAAGTTTCTTCCAATCTATAGTTCTTACCTTCACATGGTTTGAAAGATTTACACTTGCCAAGTTACATACTGCAGTCTCTCCTCTTTCCAATACCTCACCTTCATTATAAACTGTTGGTTTAGTATGTAGTAATATCTCTGTGCAGAGGTTGGATGAGTGAACGACCCCTACATGCTTATTACTGTATCTAATATTTGATGGATCTTTAAAAGTAACCCAAGGATGTCCCGTTTCAAATAGAGACTTCAGACATTTTTTCCATAAGTCTTTTGCAGCAATTTTCGTAAAGTTCTTAATCTCACCCTCATCAGCCATCTTCTTATAATGTTTATAAAGTTTGCTGAATTTTTCTCCATAAGTCTCGTGTAGATCAGGGCATTCAGAAGGATCAAATAGATACCAGTCATCCTCTTTCTTTACATGAATCATAAACTCATCAGGTATCCATAATGCAGTATTCATATCATGACATCTTCTTCTGTCATCTCCAGTATTTTTCCTGAGATCTAAGAAGTCTTCAACATCTAAATGCCAAATTTCTAAATAGGCACATCCAGCACCTTTTCTTTTTCCTCCTTGATTGACTCCAACAAGAGTATCATTAAATATTTTTAACCAAGGCACTAACCCTGATGATTTACCATTCGTTCCTTGAATGTATGATCCTGAAGACCTGACTGGAGTCCAGTCCACGCCTAATCCACCAGCATACTTTGACAACCTTGCCTGTCCATGAATAGTTCCAAAGATACCGTCAATTGAATCATGAACGGTACTTAAGTAACAAGAGGAAAGCTGCGACCTTTGTGTTCCACTGTTGAATAGAGTGGGAGTAGATGGGGAGTATCTAAACTCAGACATCATATTATAGATTTCTACAGCTTTTTCTTCCTTGTTTTCTTCATCTAGGCAAAGCCCCATAGCAACTCTCATGTAGAAAGCCTGCGGAGACTCCATCCTCCTTTCTTTGATGTGAATAAAATACCTATCATATAAGGTTTGAATTCCTAAATATTTAAAAAGAGAATCTCTTTCTGGACATAGCTTTTCTGACAACAGGTTTAAATCATATGAAAGAAGATCCGAATTTAGTCTTCCCACTTTTACAAGACGTTTAATATTTTGTATAAAGGATTTTCTGTACTGAAGATCAAAAACATCGCTATCAACCCCTTCTCCAAAAACTTCTTTATAGAGATTATTCAGTAGTAGTCTTGCCGCTACATATGCGTAGTTTGGTTCTTTTTCAATCTTAGACCTTGCTGACATAATCAGTGCTTTGTCAATTTCTACAGTAGGGATTTTGTCGTAAAGCTGTAAGCTAGCATCTAATACAATCTCGCTTATAGACACATCAGATAAGTCTTTAGATGCCCTCTCTACACATTCATTTATTTTGTCTAAGTTTAGATTTTCCAGTCTTCCGTTGCGCTTCTTTACTTGCTTATTCTTTGAGGACATTTTAAACCTTGATTATAATCATTGTTATTGGTATTACTACTTAATAGTACCACAATAAACACGGGCTGAGATGAAATACACTATATAATAACAAAAAAACTCGCCCTTTTTGGGAGGGCGAGTATTGATGTTTTAAAAAAGCGACACCTGAAAATATTTTACATCCCGTTCGCTGGGATCGTTGCCAAAAAAAAGTTTCGAACCTAAACGTAAAACTATAATCTTATCTAGAGAAGTGCCGCTTTAGCGAAACTAGTTTATTACATTCGCTCATTTTTCTCCAGATATAAAAATATACACCGGCTAAAAGTGGTCAGCTATCCTCCTTTTTCATATTTTTCTCAACACATCCACAATAATTAGTCCTGTTTGCATTTTCTCCCGGATACCTTATTGATATGATCCCTCTACCATAACATATCTTGCATTTTTTACTAGCATAGAGTCTTGCAATATCTGGATAAATGTCTCTGGAAAATGTAGGTTGTCCTTTATCTATATGCATAGATGTCTCCTAAAATCTGAAGTGAAAAAAGAACCCATGAAAGGGTGCTGGGTAAACAGGCATTGGCTGTGGCTGTATAATGACAGGTGGCTGAACAATCACTGGAGGATAGTAGCTTGGAACTCTGTAGTACCTAAAGTGGGGGTTAACAGGTCTATAATAATTATAAAAGCCAAAACTGTGTTTTTGTTCAACTCTTGGCTGCTGAGGCTGAGGCTTTTGCCACTGCTGCTTTCCCGGAATTGTAGGTCTTGCAGTAGGAGGTCTAGTAAAGTCCCTTGGCTGATTACGAACAACTTCAGGCTTGGGAGATTGTATTACTTTCCTTTGTGGAGTATCTGCAAATGCGGAACTCACAGTAAAAGCAAAGATTGACATAAGTAAAATAAGATTTTTCATTTGTTTCTCCTTATAAAGTTAGATATATCTAACATATTAAACGTCAACCATAAAAAAAAGGGACGGAAAATCCGCCCCTTTTCCATAAATAAATTCCATTTTATTCGGTAGGTCTGAGTGAATCGCCTACGATCCAACTAACACCAATTGCAGCAATTGTATTAGCTGTTTCTTCTGGAATGCCGAGAGTATCGTTAAGAATAACTACAACAACACTACCTACAGCAGTCCAAAAACGGCGAGATTTGATTAAGCCTTTTAGCTTTTCCATCACCTGTCTCCTTTATAAAACTATAAACATTAAATAATTATACCGTGAATATACTTACTTATCTAAATTATCATTTATTTTTTCAAGAGTTTCTACTATTTGTTGGTGCCTCTTGTCTTGTCTTTCTTGAACTTCGGTTAAGATTTTTTCATAGTGGTCTCGCTGATCTGAAAACTGGTCAGTGAAACTATCCTGCATATCAGACACTTGTTTCTGGTGATTTGGGAAAACAACTTTTGTTGTGTACCAGAGATACCATCCCAACAGGCCGGTGGCTGATATTGTTCCCCATTCAAAGCTTGGCATAGCGTCTCCTACCGCTACGAGAAAAGGAGGCAAAAATGCTAATAGGGCTTTCATATTGATAACCTTTGTAAAAAAAAGAGCGGGCGACGTTAATCACCCACTCAATCGAGGATAAATTACCACAAGTATCTAGGATGGTATCCAGTTTGTACTGGAATCTGTCCAAGATCGTACTGCAATTCACCGGGCTCTGTTGAGCTTGGGTTAGCAGCGTGGTCAGTACCACTAGCTTTAAGTGTTGGAGCGTTATCAACACCTCCAGCAATGTCGTATGCACCTGTGTTTGCAACCGTTGGATCAGATGACCAAGAACCCGTATAAGAGTTCCAATTCCCCGCACGCACAGCAGTTTTGTACAGTCTATTCCTGAGAACTGCTGACTGGTGGATTGAATCTCCGTTTGCGGAGTCGCTCGCACCAAATACTGCTGCATTATTGGCTACACCACCTAAATAGCGAGTTGCCTTTACGATAACACCACTACCAGCTGCAAAATTCCAAGTTCCTGCAGAGTTAATAACTACATTTTCGACACCAGAAACTACTGTAATAGGAGCATCAGCTGGTCCGAAAGCGACAGCATTTACATATGGGGTTGTAGCAAACACTTCACCACCCCAAATTGGACCCATAATAGATCCGCCATCATTGTCCATACCACTAGGTTGACCGTCGTAAAAAGTTCCGGTCGTCGGAGTGGCATTAGTAATATTAGTAATAAAACCCATTTTTATAAAACCTTATTTAATTGGGCCATTACAAGTCCTTTTAATTCCTAATGAATGCAATCCTATCCTTTATCTCTTATACACTAAAAGATAAGTTTTTTAAAGTATATTTAAAGAATATATTCTTAAACCATAAACTTCTGAGTCAATAACTGTTTTATATTGATCACCTAACCATATATAACCATTGCAAATGCTCTTTATCGAAGTTTTATTTTCAATAATTTTTGATGTTAACAGATTATCATAAATATCATCATTGTGGAATCCAGCAGACGGTATAATAAACTTACATCCCGCATCTTCTATGACTCTTGCTAATGTTATATTTCTCTGTAGGCTATATAAGTTATGATGGATAATTACCCTCAATGTGCATTGATAATCATTGCAAACTCTAATGTGAGCCTCAATCTCTTTCATTAAATCAAAAAGCTTATCTTCTTTTGCGAGTATAGGGTTTAGAACAAGATCTATTGTATTGACATAGGTTTTTGCTATAGATAATGTTTCGTGCAGCCTAACCTCCTTACTACCTGTACCAGTAGGGTAATCAACAGGACACGATATTGATATGTCTAAGGGAGAAAGATCCTCAGACATCCTGTTAGCTAAGTAGAATGGTATGGACAATCCGTTTATATCAAGATCAATCGCTTCAAAGATAAGTTTGATCTGATGTCGTACATCATCAACATAACTTTTATTATAGTTGCAAAATTCTAGATACATTCTTAACTATCTTATCTACTGTTTCCATACCTTTTTCACCAACTATATGGTCGCAGAAACCATATTTGATACTATCCTCAGACGACATCCACCAGTCCTCTTTTGATTCTAGCTTTCTTCTTATATATGACTTAACCTGAGACTGCTTCTTATTATTAAAAAACTCTCCAGTTTGCATACAAGGTTCAGTATACATCTGATAAGTTCTGGATCTTAGTATAGTATCCCACTGAGCTCCTGATAAAACTTGCCTGTATGTACCCTGTGTTGCGCTATACCCCTCATGTATCATCCAGTCACAATTTGGCATTGATATTCTTTTACCTTCAGGATAAGCTGCTTGGGGTATTAAACTTGCCATAGATGCCGCTATACCATAGGAGATAACCACAAACTTACAAGCACTATACTTAATAGCATCATATATTACCATCCCATCATACCAATCCCCTCCAAGGCTAAATGAATGGAGTATTATAGGGTTCTTAGAGTCGGACTCTAAAAGTCTAAGATTTTTTAAGAAGTGAGTAGCTGTTTTTGTTACAACTTCAGAGTCTTCTGACTCTAATGGCAATAAAAACATTTCTCTAGTATGTCTTATATATCCGTTGAAGTCTAGGTCTTCGTTATCTTTTTTTATCATAAACTATTAAGTAAAGCCTCTCTTACAGACGACATTACATCTCTATCTACAAAAAGCTTTGCTACGGACATTCTGAATCTATAAGGAGTTAGTATATCTACAGTCTCCACGCCTGCAACAGCGCCTATGATTTTGACATGAGACTTCAATATTTTGAAGTTACTATGACCTACCCAAAGCTTGAAGTGATTGCTAGCTAAAGATTGCTCTGTTAGTGGCATGATGCCAAATGGAGTCATAATACTTCTAACATGTGAGACTTTATTATATGGCTCACCTAAGTCTTCAAAGCTTATGTTGAGTTCGGCTAGCTCCTCTTCCGTTAATTGTTCAAGTAACTGTTGCTCTTCTTCAAGTTCCTGCTCATAAGCATCTATCCACTTCTCCCAATAAACATCAAAATCTTTTGGATATTCAAAGTTTTCATTCATGGAACGCCTCTCTCACTTCTTAGCTTGAAAATTAAAAACTTGAGAAGGCTTAACAGCTACATTGTCATACTCAGAAGAAAAATTTTCCGAAGATTCAAGCCAATTTATAAGCATTTTACCTATAAACACTTGCCTTTCATAGTCATTGGCACACCAGTTTTGGTAAGCTTGAGTAAAATATGGGGAGAGATCTCCGTTATTTAGCATACCGAGAAGGCTCCCAAGTGTAAAAGCACATTCTTCTGACATGTCATCTATTTGTACAATTACATTGAAATCTGCCGACTCTGGGTTAAGTGTTATTTTTATACTGGCTCCTATTTTATCTTCTGGAATGAGGTTTTCATCCTCTTCTTTATTTTCTTTGTCTTTTTTATAAAAAAATCTAGACAGTATATTCTTAAGCATTCTCATACTATATTATACCCCATAAATCGTAGAAAAAAGTGCGCAGCTATTACTTTTGTTTCTGGATTTCATACCAGAGAAGCCCTACATTTGCTAACGCATATGCAAACCACATTAGAGAGTGAGGGTAATCCCTGTCTTTTATACAGGAAATAGAGGCTATTGTGTAACAAATAGACGTTATCATTATGGCGCATATAGCATACATTAAGACATCCTATTTTGATCAAAGAAGAACCATCTTTTGTAATGTTTTATGTCTCTACCACTATCTACATTGATTAGGTACTCTAATAGATCATGTATAGAGCCAAATATATGTTGGTGCGGAAGCATAAAGAATAGCCAGTTAGGGGCATTGTTTTTACCTTGCTGAGACCAAACTAACACAGGTTTCTTTTGACTATTCGCAACAGTTATTTCTTCGTAGGTTCCACAGGCATGTACATCTGTATCTATAGAAGCTATGATAAAATCAGATATATCAACGCATCTCAAGTCTAGAGTCCTTATAACGCCATATCTTTTCCTAATCTCTTCAAATTGGCCCGATTGCTTAAGTCTTTCTATTTCAAACCTAGTGCTTTCATCTTCTAGACCGACCTCAACAGGTTTATCACATGGATTAAGAACAGTGACACCCATTGATTTCAGTATGGGAGTTATTCTATTCCTCCAACCAACGCCTCCGTCTGGAACTCTGTCCATTGCTCCAGCTAGGTAAGTTCTCATACCAGTTAATTTCATTTGCCCGTGCTCCCAAATCCACCTTCTCCTCTGTCAGTATCTTCTAGAGACTCTACCAACTCTAGTTCAAAATGAGGCGCCTCTTGTATCACAATTTGTGCTATCCTATCTCCTTTTTCGATATGATATGTTTCACAAGATGTATTATGAAGGCAAACTTTTATATGACCTCTGTAGCCTGAGTCAATAACACCGGCATGCCTATGTATGCCTTTAACGCCCATTGAAGACCTATCCCATATTAGCCCTACAAAACCGTCTGGTATGGACATGCAAATTCCTGTAGATATAAGCACGGTAGCTCCCGCCGGTATTGAAACTTTTTCTGAAGAATATAAGTCATAGCCAGCGTCAGTTGGATTACCCTTTGTCGGAACCTGTGCGCTTTCAAAAAGTTTTTTTACTTTAACCTTAGCCATTCAGATCCTCCAGTATTTTTTCTCTAGTGTTTTCCCAACTGAACTTATAGGCGGTCTCTACGCCTTGAGGATTATCAATATTATTCCCAACCTTCCAGTCATCATAAATAGATCTTATGCCTTCAGCAAAAGAACTCTTCAACCCATCCAGAGAGGCCCAGTCGCCAACATCATCCTGCCTGAAGTAGAGTCCATCAAAAGCCTTTTCCATTTTCTTTGGTTTGATACGAATGCTATTCTTCGCTGTGCAATATTCAGTGTGCGCCGAGTACTCTGTGGTGACAACCTTCTTTCCACAAGCCATCAACTCTAAAAGTTCAAAGTTCCAGCCCTCAGCCCTGCTTGGGAATAGACCACAATCAACGCTATTAATAATACCGGCCAGCTCTTTCTGGCTCTGTACTCTATCCAAAAGCTTAACTCTTTGATCTTGTTTGTAAAAGCTCGACCACTGTTTATTAACTTCCTCGTTAGCTACAGGGTTTGAACACATCATCCATAGTTCTACGTCTTGCTCATCTGGAAACGCTTCCTTAAAAATATCTAACAGTATATCGTGCCCTTTTCTTACTTCCCATTTACCACAATTAAAAACAATAAACTTTTTATCTTGATTCCTTTGAGAAGTTATAGAGTGCTTAAAAATCGTTGGAAAAAATATACTAGTGTCAACACCTAGAGGAATAACTTTCACATTAGAATTAGGAACTTCACTCTCTATAATTTCTTTTGCCCACTTGGAGGGTGTATATATTTTATCGCAGGACGATAAGTGATGTTTTTTAACATCATTAAATTTGTTTAGTTCAAAGAATGGAAAGGCAATCATCTTACCTTTGCCTACTCTGGTAGCTAAATCAAACTCATGCCAAATTTTTATACACGGAGCATTAAAATCAAATGCTCTGCTCCTAGCCATACACTGTTCTACAAGTTGTTTTTCTCGATCATTCTCAACTTGAGGAGCTCCAATAGGAAACAAAGAAAGATTTGTCTTTTCTGACAAACCTTGTATGATATTTTTAGCAGCTACTCCATATCCAAGAGAGTTGATAGGAGCCATTACATTAAGATTCTTCATAGTATCTATCTTCTTCCTCAATCACAACGAACCAAAAGAGGAGGTCCATTATATCCATATTATTTTTCCTAGAATAAAAAAGACCCGTTTTGTGCTGGCATCTATTTATCGCTAGGAACGGGTCATAAACCTACGGTTTCGAGCATAGATGAGGCTCGGCTGTTTTGGGCATGCTATTGTTTACAGACAAGAACAGCTAACTTACTGTTTAGGCAACAATAGAAACCTTAGAATGGAGTGTCCTCCACTGATTCCGAACTAGCAGCGACAGCTTTTTGCTGCGAGCCACCATTACCATTTGGATTGGTATTGCTTGGGGTTAGATTAACATTTTCAGCAACGAGGGTCAACTTGTTACGTTTAACGCCTTCATCGGTTTCCCAAGAGTTCAATTTTAAACGAGCTTCAACCATTACATGTCGTCCTTTAGTGAGATACTGAGACAGGGATTCTGCCTGTTTCCCCCAAAGAGTCACGTCTACAAAAGTAGATTCTTCCTGACGATCTCCAGCCTTGCTCCAAATACGATTTGAAACAACACTTACGTCTGTAACCGAAGTTCCGTTTGGAGTAGTTCGAAGTTCGCTATCTCGCGTTACTCGACCTGTAATAATAACCTTGTTAATGTCACTCATTTTTTTACCTTCTTTCTCTAGAAATAGAATTAGCTAGTTGGCTTCATAATTCCACGATAACGTAAAGCTTTACGAGCAAGTCGTCTAGCGTAAAGAGCTCCGTTTGTATTCAGAAGCTTTCGAAATTCTCCAGCATAGTCGCTGTGAGCAAAAGTTTGTCTTACTGCAGAAGCCGACATGGTTCCTGTAGCAAATTGTTTCATAACCTTACGGTTACGAGCTGTTGAGAGTAAAAACCCCCAGTCTGTGGTTTCCTTAGTTTTCATATCCTAAGACTCCTAATTAAAAAAAACTATATAAAAATAGTGTTAAACGTATCTAGTTCCTCATCATAAATGTCTTCTTCAGGTAGCTCGTATAGGCTAGATATTGGATCTGGGTGTATAAGCGATTTACTTATGATAATTGGTTTACCATTGTATTTTATACTTACCCAGTCAAAACCTTCCTGATTAACTCTGTAGGATACATTTGCTTTGAGTGGAGAATAATTGCAGAGCATAAGTGCGTATGTCATCTTTCTCTCCTAAGATATTATAGTTCAAAAATGGCGAGAGCGCCATAATAAAATAGAAAAAACCAAAAAAAAGAGGAAGTCATTAGACCTCCTCATAATATTATTGAGTTGCAGCATCAGTGCTATTGATATCTACTGTAATTGTTTCGTCTGGAGCCTCCTCGACTTCAGCTTCATTTGCGGGGAATCCTAATTTTTCAAGAACCCCATCAAGTCTTCCTGATTTGTATGCTAGAACTGCACCTACAATTAACAGGATAATAATTAACTTTTTCCTTCTAGGCTTTTTTTCTTCTGACATTCTTTATTCCTTGTTTAAATTTTCTAATTGAAAGTATTGGTCAAGAACATCCATGACTTCACCAACTGTTTCGTCGTAACTATCTGTATGATCCAGCAGCGTCCCTACCGCAGGATTTAACTCAATTATAGCGGATATTAAATCTTCAGCTAACTTAATCTTCTTTATCATATAAATTTCTCAGGGCAATTACTGCTCCAACTATAGCGTTGTTTCTATAACCTTCCTCAGCAAGAGCCTCAGCAACATATTCTATATCAGATTCAGATAATTTTTCTTCAAAGTAGGAAGCCATTTCTTTAAATTTCTTAGGGCCTTCTATGGCAACCCCTTGTTTAATGGCTTTTTTCTTAGCATCTCTTCCAGTGTAACATTTACCGGAATCTCCCCACTTCCAACCACTCTTTTCGTCTTCAGAGCATCTTTTTAAAGGCATAATTTTCTCCTTGTTTGTGTGTATATATATACACCGTACTTATATCTCTGAGTCACCATATTGGAATAACTTAGATCTATTTTTTTGCAGTTGTGAGGAAGTTTTAGTATAATTTTCTGGCATGCATTCTACAGAAATTATCTCTATATCACATGTTCTATCATTCCATTTGGCTGCAAGTTCAATCATTTTTTCCGCTTCTTTGGATGATGAAGAGTAGTCAATATACCTAAAAAACTCTACATTATTTACCTTATATATTACTCTATAAGTAGTCATTTAAAATTCTCTGAGTGGAGGTGGGCGGAATCGAACCGCCGTCCTGAATTATCTCTATAATAGTATCTACATTGTTAGTTTATTGTAATCACACAACAAACAAAGTTATCCGATTATCGGAGTCGGGCAGTTTACTGCCATCATATGCCTTTGATTCAAGTACATAGTCTCTATCAGAGTTATCTGAGTCATCACTATTGGGTTTGCAGGGCTGTGATACCCCTGCCGCTAAGCGGCTAGTGCGAAGTTCTTTTCTGCACTTAAAAAGTTTGAACGATTTTTAAAGTAGCCATTCGCTCAACTACTCAATGCAACAATTATTTCAACAACCAGTCGAACCCTATTCACCCCCATTTTGTAAAAACCAAGTTATTGTTTTAGAAAGACCTTCAGATAAGTTAGTTTCTGCTTCAAATCCTAACAGCTCCTTTGCCCTAGAAGTGTCTAAACATCTTCTCGGTTGGCCGTCAGGCTTAGTCTCATCACATCTTATTATACCCTGAAACCCCATCATATCAGCTATCATTTGCACAAGGTCTTTGATTTTTATTTCTTTTCCTGTGCCTATATTAATAGGATCTGGAGGTATATCTTTCTCAAGTGCTAGCAGAATAGCTTCAGCACAGTCTTCTGCAAACAAGAACTCTCTTGATGCATTACCTGTTCCCCAAATAGTTATCTGATCTTCGTTGTTCTTAATAGCATTATGTATCTTTAAAATTAGCGCCGGTATAACGTGACTACTAGTTAAATTAAAATGATCATGAGGCCCATACATATTAACAGGAATGAGGTTAACACCGTTAAAATCGTACTGCTCATTATAAGATTGCACCATTTGCATAAGTGCTTTTTTTGCGATACCGTATGGAGCATTTGTTTCTTCTGGATATCCATTCCATATATCCTTCTCTTTAAAAGGAACTTCAGTATGTTTTGGATATGCACATACAGTTCCTAACAACACAAACTTACTGACCTTTTGTTCCATAGATGTATGTATTACATTAGTACCCATTATTAGGTTTTCATATACAAACTTTCCGGGGTTATCTTGGTTGGCTCCAATTCCACCGACACTTCCTGCCGCATGAATAACTGCATCAGGCTCACATTTTGATATCAATCTTTGACATACATCTTGGCTTCTCAGATCCCATTCAGATCCAACGCCTACAACATCGTGAGATAAGGAAAGTCTGGCTTTTAAATTTTTCCCTAAAAACCCAGTGGCTCCCGTTAATAAAACTTTCATAGATACTCCTTAATGGTTTGCTCAAGCCCTGCTTCAAAAGAGGTCTGTTCAAAGTCAACATACTGCATCATCTTGTGGTTGGTTATACTGTATCTGAAATCATGTCCAAGTCTGTCCGGTACAAACTCAACGCACTCACCCCACTCTAGATTCATTCTTTTCAGAACTTGAGTTATTACTTCTTTGTTTGTTTTTTCATCTCTAAAACTTATATTGTAAATCTCATTTATAGGAGCGTTCTTAGCTATATTGTATATTATCTTAGCGGAGTCTCGAACATAAATCCAGTCTCTAACATTCTCTCCTGTCCCATATAAGGGTATTTTATTTTTGTGTTTAAGTGATCTCAATATCGTTGGTAGAAACTTTTCAGAGTGTTGTCTAGGCCCGTAGTTATTACTCATTCTAACCATCTTGAAGGGAAAATCAAATGTATTATTATAGGCGAATATAAGATGTTCTGCAGATGCCTTAGTTGCTGAATAATAGTTCTGTGGGTTAGCTGGAGCATATTCATGAAACGAACCTTCTTTTATTGGCCCATATATTTCATCTGTTGATATCTGAAAAAGCAATATCTCTTTTTGCTTACATACATCTATTAGGCTTTTAACACCTTGAATGTTGGAGTGTATAAAAGAATCATGACCTTTAATAGAATTATCAACATGAGATTCGGCAGCAAAGTTTACAATACAATCTATGTTTTCTTCATTACATATCTTCAATATAGCACTAGTATTGCATATGTCTTCGTTGTAGAACTTTACTCCTTTTGAAATATTTCCTATGTTTCCTGCGTATGTCAGCTTGTCTACGCCGACTACGTTCATGTTGTTTTCTACAAAAACATCAGATACATGACTACCTATAAAACCAGCACAGCCTGTGATTAAGAAATTATTCATCGTATATTACCCTATTTGTTCTGTGATAAGCATCCATTGTTCCTGCATCTACCCATCCACCATCTAATATTGAGAAGTCGGCAACCCCTTTATCTATGTAAGCGTTATTAACCGATGATATCTCATATTCTCCTCGTAATGACTTTTTAGTATTGTTTATGACTTTAAAAACTGAGTTGTCGTACACATATATACCAACACAAGCAAGATTACTTTTTGGTTTCTTTGGCTTTTCTTCTACAGCTACCAGCTCGTCTTTTTCAAATACTCCAACCCCATACCTTTCTGGGTCTTCAACCTCTATAAAAAATAACTTACAACCATTTTTGAAGTCTCTAAGATCAGAAGAAAGGTCATATTTAAATATGTTATCTCCAAGTATCGTGACGCAACTGTCGTGCCCTACAAAATTTTCACACAGCTTCAACGCTCCAGCAATGCCATCTGGCTGATCCTGCACTCTAAATGTAAACTCGCAATCATACTCTTTACCGCTTCCTAGAAAGCTTACCATATCTCCCATATGTTCGGTTCCAGTTATCACCATTATATCCCTTATACCAGCATTCGTAAGACTGGTTATTGGATAATGAATCATAGGAAATGATCCGATTGGCAGTAGGTGCTTATTGGTAGCCTTAGTTAAGGGGTGAAGCCTACTTCCTGTTCCTCCTGCTAAAATTATACCTTTCATTTATTAGTCCTTTACTACATCTAAAAATACCTGAAAGTCATCAATATAATCTTCTATATCATATTCTGTTGAACATATAGATAAAAGAACATCATTACCTGTTAGAAAAATTTGGGAGTCCCATACCATTTTATCTATAAACACTGATTCATTCTCTTCCAGTAACGTTTCTGTCAGCTCTTTACCATTATGAAGCTTAACCTTTATGCTACCCTGAATACATGTTAGAATTTGTTTGGTCTCATAATGAGCATGCATACCTCTCTCTTCGCCTTTCGGAACATTGCAAACATAGAATATTCTTTTTACTTCAAAAGGAAGGTCTTTTAACTCTATAGGAACAAGCGTTCCATCTTGGTCTTTAAAAACAGGCCAGTTTTTTAACATTATTTACTACCTTATCAATGTCATTGTCAGACAACTTCTCGTGAAATGGTATACTAACAGTTTGTCTTCCCTCTTTTGTTGAAAGAGATAAGTCTTTTCCTTTGTAACCAAAACATTTAACCTTGTGGCAAGGCTCGTAATGTATTCCACAATATATACCATTATCCTTAATGTTAGAAATAAAACTTTTATTATCCCTTACTCTAATCCTATATAAATGTGCACTACAATTATTGTAGCCAAATTCCTTATTGTATATAGCTCGCACTTCTGATAGTCTTTTATTTTTTTCATCTATTTTTTTAAAGTTCTCATTTGCAATAAAAGCTTGAATAGAATTACTGTGCATCTTAAATCCAGCTCTTGTTTGTATTCGCTTCCAATTATCGGTTGAAAAACTCATACCATTCAAAGTCATGGTTCTAAAATAATCTATTGAGTCCTTACTGTTTGATACTACCATTCCTCCATCACAACTTCCAATAGGTTTTGTAGGATAAAAGCTAAATATCATAATTGCATCGTTCTCATTTAGAGATGCGTATTGATTTTTTGATACTTCCTGAGCTGAGTCAATAATATTTTCATGTAATCTATAACTGTTTCCTACCCAGTCAATATCATCATAAAATGATATAGAGTTACCACTGTTTATAATTAAATTTGGAACTACAGCCGGAATAGTACTGGGGATAGAAATTTTGGCGTTCTTGTTAAGCAGTGCTAAGAACAATAGGCTTGATGCGCTATTACCCATGCATGCGTACTTAGCCCCAACATATTCAGCAAAGCTTTCTTCAAATTCTTGCACTATGTTGTCATGTAACAAATTTGAAAACTGACTTGTATCGACTGTATAATCAGGTATATTAAATAGATTTATCATTGTGTTATCTAAGTCTAGAATCTACCTTAAGGGTTGATGAAATCCCTCCCCGAGGATTAAAAGTAACTTCTATAACAAGTCTATACGGTTCAAATATTTCTGTAATGTGGTCATATATTGTGTTCACAAACCTTTCATAGGAAACCCTGTCATTTCTAAAACTATATATATATTTTTTAAAAGACTTTAGTTCAATAACATTTTCACTTGGATTCATTGTTATTTTAACAGATCCAAAGTCAGGTTGATCTGCATCACCAAGGAATGTTAGCTCTGGACAAGTTATTGATATCTCATAAGTATCCTTAGAAGGATTCTTTATGCTTTTTAAAATGCTCTTATTACCCCATTCCATAATAATCCTCTTATCTGTTATGACAAATAATACCTATTCTTTCGAGCCCCTCTCTTTTAATTATACCTCCTCCATGAATTATATCAGTAGTAAAAATCAATAGAGATCCAGCTTTTGCAGAAGCATAAACTACGTCATCTTCTGAATACTTTTCGTATAAATTTGGGTTCTCATCAAAGCGATACTTATCGCCCATTAATCCACCTATTTCATGAGACTCCCTTGCTAGTCTACCATCTATATGAGAACCTTTGATATACCTGAAAGCTCCACTCTCCTCATCGCAATCTGTTAAGTAAATCATAAACTTAAAAGCATGATAAGGATCAACATGCAAGACAGAGTTTCTTGTTACTCCATCTGTCTGATCTGGCGTTAGATATTCATGACTAAAAAATACTTGGAAAAGCTTGTTATGCGGTTTATTAAAATATCTGTCAGTAAGCTCATGCAGTTCTGAATGATCAAATGAAGAAACGATGTTAGGAAAACTCCCTAGATATCCTCCAGAAACTCTGCATATTTTCCCGAAAGGGTAGGATAATTCTTTCTCATTTGGAAAAGTAAATTCTTCACCAGTTTCCATTTGATCAAAAGTGTTTACTAGTTCATCTTTAAGAGACGCAACCTCATCGCTATTCAAAAAGTTTTCTATTGTGTATAAACCATCTTTTTGTATATAATCAAAAACTTCATTCTTATCAAAATTTAGATTTGGCATTTTGTTATCTCTCTTTCGACAGCGACAACTCTAAATCAGGAGTGTCTGTGGGTAATCTAAGTTGAACTGATTTTTCCATTAAGTCTGGAATACTAATAGGTATGCTATTATCACCTAAAGATATTATACAGTGTCTTCCCATTCTAAAGTCTAAATTTTTTAGATACATATCCTGATTGTTGAAATCAAAATTATTTTCTGAAAAAAGATTTGATAGCTTGTTGGTAAATGTTTCAGTCGCAAAATTCTCGCTAACAAAGTATTTTATCTCGTCATAAGGCATTTCTACAGATATAGCTTTCAATATTTGCTCAACATATTCATCATCATGATTGACCTGATAAAAAAAGGGCTCAGCAATAAACTTGGTTGGTAAAAATGTTGCAAGATTCAAGTAGCCTACGACTGGTATGCCACTAGCCCAAGCATAGCTACACACTCTTGGGTGTCTTTCAGAACTGGCAGTATGCAAAAAAACTTTTGATGAGTTATAAAAATGCGCTAAAAATTCTTTAGATATGGGAAATGGGTAGTCGTAGTCTATAAATAAAGTAAGGAAGTTCTTTCTCTCTTCACGGGTAAACATATCAAGGTAAATTTGTTTTGGATTAGATGGATCACAATCATCATTTGGAACCGAACATATAAATAATATTTTTATATTGGGCTTTCTAGATAAGAGCTGCTTGCAAACATTGAAGAATGTATTTATACGCTTAAAAGTAACACATCTAGCGACATATAGAACATCAAATGCTTTCTTTTCTGCTGGAGTATAAACTTCCGGCGAGAAATTACAGCAATCCATTTCTAAACAGTTTCCTCCATTCACTAAATCTATAGAGTTGCATAGGTTTGAATCATAATATCCATCACTGTATCCCGGTTGCCAGTTGTGATGCAATAGATATACCCACTTGTCTCTGTTGGAATCCAAATATGAACGAACTTCGGATTTTGAAACTAACTCCCTATTTTCCGGAGTTGTGAATGATATGATACCCTTGCTTTTATTTGGAAGTTTAATTATGCACGCCATTATTTTTTCTCTAGCACTGTAAAGTATGTGTTGTGACTAATAAGTTTCAATATAATATTATAATTATATTTTTCTTTGTTTGAGTTATAGAACTCATCCCATCCGGTCTCATCTTTTATATTTATATGCACTTCATCAAATCCTTTTGACTTTGACACTCTGTCAAGCCAAGCGTCGCCCATAGCATTTGCGTGAAAGATGTACCTTTTTGAGACTCTTACTTCCTCTGAAAGTGTGTGATTCTCCCATTCAACAGGTATGTGTTCGAGCCCATCTAGATGTTGCACTATATCGAAAGAATCGTCTTCAAAACTCATATCATGACATGACATGTGCTTCACATTTAGACCTCTCTTACTTAGGTTCTCCACAACATAGTCTGAAATATCTATTCCATAGTACTGAATATCATTTTCTTTGAAGAAATCAAGTATTGCCCCACATCCTAAGCCAATTTCTAGGAACGAGTTAGAGCTATTAGCTAAGGACTTCCATAAGTTGTGAAAGTCAGAATTACTTGTTAGTAGCTCATTTAACTGCCTACCATTACCAGTTGTTCCATCATCACAAGATTTATGAACAACATTGTATTTAGCCTTCTCATGTTCAAATAGACTCATGTTTTTAAGATGTCTAACCTTTCTTTTTCAGATAATGTGTAAGTTTCAAGTAAATCCAACGAATACTTATCGAGTAAATGATCGTAGTAATCCCTCGATGTTTTTATTCTTATGTATGGTGTGTTACTGTATCCTGAATATGTTTCGCCTTTTAGCTCTACTACTTGATAACTATGTACTGGAGGTTCATACCAAAGTATCGCCGAATAGTCTGCACACTTAGAGATATTATACATTAATAAATCTTGCGACGCCACAAGTTCCATTACATGATATACTAATATGATATCAAACTTTTTTGAGTTTGAATTGAAAAAGTCATAAAAGTCACAATATTTTACATTAAAGTTTTCAAAATCTCCATACTCCTCAACGGCGGCATCTACCAAGGGCTTTGAAAAATCTATACCTGTATATTCTATATTATCAAAGTGGTCATTATAAATAGGAAAGTTTTGGCAGTTTCCACATCCAACCTCTAGTATTGAGACACTTTTATCTAAAGATTCAATAAACGGTATAAGTAAGCGTTTTGCATTTTTAGGGTAATACTTTAGGTAACTCTTCGCATCTTCATTAGAGATCGAAGACCAAGATTCTTTATAGGATACCATCGTTAAAAAACCTTTTTGAATTTATATTTTTATCATCTATAAATAAGCCGTACTCAGGCTTTCCAAACTTTAATTCGTGGTACTTTACATTCCATTCTTGGAACTGTTTTTCTGTCACATCTCTCCAGTCTATCCCGCTTCCGGTTCCACGAGCTGTCCAGTAAATTATAGTATATCCTTTTTCATAAAGACTGTTAATATGTCTTATTCTTTGGTATATAGGAGTAGATTTATTGTAATCCCTGTTATCGGGAGTCTTACATATTGTCTCATCTATGTCTACATATACAATCATTTAATTTCTCAACTTTTTCATTACCGGTATTTCAGAGTCATAAACTCGCTTTATTCCATCTCCCATCATCTTCTCCATGCTTCTTATCCCATCTACTAGAAGTTCTGAGTTCTGTATAGATGCCGCTTGATCAGACCCATACGCTGCTCTATCATGAGTGATATGAAACTCAATACATTCAGAACCTAGAGCAGTCGCGCCAATACAGGCATCATGACCGCTATAATGGTTTGAAAACCCTATCTTATACTGAGGATATTTATCTTTCATATATGAAATATGATTAAGATTAAGCTCATCGACGCTTGTTGGATATGTGCTTGTGCAGCATAAAATATATTCTAAGTTATCTATCATAGATATTGCTGTGTCAACTTGTTCTTGTGTGCACATACCAATAGAAAGTATTACTGGCTTCTTTGTACGATTTAGTGCTTCAATAAACTTTGTATCGCACACTAAAGCTGAAGCTATCTTGTGATATTTTACATTAAGCTCTTGTTCTGTTTGTTTTAAGCTATCTACATCCCAGCATGACAAGATATAATCCATACCAAAACTTTCACAGTAATCTTGAAGTTCTTTGTGTTGTGAAAAACTGAATTCCAAACCTTCTTTTTGTTCTCTATTAGTTGTTCCCCAAGGAGATTCTCTAGGTCTATCTAAGTCCTCTTTTGTATAGACTAGATCAATATTCCTTTTTTGAAGTTTTATAGCATCACACCCAGATTTATATGATTTTGATATTAATCTTTTTGCTAAGTCTATATCTCCATTATGGTTTATTCCTATTTCAGATATAATATATGTCATTTTGTTAGTCCTTTTAAATCAGAATATTCATCAACATCTAAAGTTTTATCTATCGAAAAATAAACGGTGTCTTTGTTGTATAGATTACTGTTTAATTTTTTTATTTCATCATGCTTTAATATAGCTATCTTATGACAGATCTTAAAACATTTAGGATAATCCTGTCTTCTGCATAAATCATGGGAGATAACTTGACTACCTTTTGAATTATCTAGCTCATAGAGACAAACATACGGATGAGTCTGCAGTGGCTCTTTACATAATAAAGATTTAGCTTCTAACTGATTGAAAAAAACATATGCCTCACATACGTCTTTCCAAGTTCTTTGTGGGTATGTTAAGTATAACATACAAATATCTCCAACTAAGGACATATCATTTATTATTTCACTCATAAAATCTTTTGTAGAGGACTCATCTGATGCAGAGTCTTGACTTCTTATATGTGTTTTAAATCCATATTCTTTTGCAGTCAATAATATGTGTTCATCATCTGACGAAACTATAACATTATTATATTCTTTTTTAGGTATAGTCTTTGCGGTGTATTCAAATAGCCTTCTATTCTTAAAAGGAATTCCTTTTGAGTCTTTCCTTGCAGGTATAACATAATGTATCATGGGTGAAAAATTACCTTGTTATCATTAACCCACGCTTTTATTACTTCTCTTTCATATAAAAATTCATGCGAGCTGACTGAATTCGGATCAAAATAATGACCATAGGACTCTTCATTAATACCATAGCCAAATATATTTGGTACTATACCAGCTTCAACACAAATAGCTAAGAAGCAAAACCCTCCAGATGGTCTAGAACCTAAGTGGGGAACCATTGAATCTATATAATTATAATTAACTAAAAATGCACTGCAACTCTCATGAACATGCTTTTCTTTTTCATGCCAAAATTCACGAACACCTAGATGTAATATATTAGTATTTCTTTGTTCTCTAATAAAATTTGCTGGCTGATAGTTTGATTCCCATCCTTCGTGTGGAACATTGCCAAATACATGATTATTTGCTACTCTTATTGTTGTTTTTGATCCAACAAATTCCTCAAAGTTAGTAGTTGGGGCACGATTAAATCTAACAACTTCATCAAAAGAGTCTATCATGTCTCCATAGCTCGAATCTAACAGTCTAGAGCTAGAAGCTACTATAGCTAAATTCTCTGAGATATAAAGGTCTGGCGTAATATATGGTAACTTAATCATCTATAAATCTCTAGATCGTACATTTGAGGTGCAATCATTCTTTCTTTTAACTTATAACCATTAGATTCAATAGCGCTGTAAGTTTTTTCCTTGTCGTGTAAAAATTTATATGTAATTAAACTATAAGCATTATACTCGGAAACTTGCTCTGTTCCCGTTGTAGAGTATTCTATTCTCTGAACTAATACTCTTGATGCATTTAGGCTCAACAAATGGAGTAGACAATCATGACCATCTGGTAGTACATCGCATAAGGCATTTGCAACAATCAAATCGTTTTCTCTAATCTCATCTCCAGAAATTTCTTTGTAATCTTTACAAAAAACATTTAGATCCCACTCTCTCTTTGCTATTGAAACGGCATTTTCTGAGTAGTCATATCCTATATATTCTATATTTTTATCTATACATAGCTTTCCATAAACTCCAACACCGCATCCAATATCAACGACTCTACTGGGAATATTCTTTTGAATGCAGAATAGAAAACTATTCCAATGAGGAGGATAGTTTCCATTAAGCTCAGATAAGTTGCACAATAACTGTTGTTCAAAGGACTTGTCACAGTCTCGCCAAGAATTTATATGACTATACATAAGTAGATAACTGTTTATTAAAGTTATGTTTTAGTAAATCTATATTGTTTCTTATTGATAGAGGATGTTCTAGAGTAAACCTCTCTGTAAAACAGTCCCCTCTTGCTTCAGGTTTAAACTCATGAACACCTCTATACATTTTTTCTATTAGCATCCTTTGTCTGTTGTCTCCAGTTACCCAAGGTAAATATACATCATTGAAATAGTTGTCTATGCATCTATCTTTTGAAACGCTATCCTTGTAATATGAAACCTTCTTAAATACCTGATCTGGAAAAACATAAGAGTAATGATACATTTGAACACCTAACATATTATACAGTGTTTCACTATCTACATGCCTAGTTTTTACATCATATTCTGGAGGATAATGTATTGTTGGAGGTCTATGAGTTGCCCAAGTTGATCCGGGTTTATATTTGAATATTCTAAGGAAGTTATCCCTATTCAGTTCAAATCCTGTTAGATAATGGTCGAATCCTCCATAAAATGAACAGCTGCGAACTCCAACACTAGTTGGATCATACTCTTCCAAAAAGTTTATTACCTTTTCAATGTCTTCAGATTTGAATAACTCATCCGAGTCCAAGTTCCATATGTAGTCTATATCATCGTTAATATGATTCATGTATGTTCTACATTGTTCATCTTTTTCATAATATTTGCCATGTTCTACGACAATCTTGTTTTCAGGGTCTGGAAATTCGTCTAATATTTTATTAGTGTTATCAAGAGAGGTAACTCTTCCTTGATTCTGCCAAAAGGTGACTGGCCCTTCAGCTATGAGTATTTGACTTGCGTATGGATAAACCTGCTCTAAACATTCTTTAAGGACATAATCTCCTTCAAAGACTATCATTCCGAAAGCTAATTTCATCTAGTTTTTCCTTAGATTTAAGTAGTGATAGAAAGTACTTATCGTGAACTTTTCTTAAGAATGGAGTTGTGTTCACGAGTCCGCAAGCATTACCGTGTCTTGGAGCTGGCTCATAAGACATCCCTGAAAAATTTGGGGTAAAGTTAGAAAAATGATAATATGTTAAAGACTGATCCTGCCCGAGCCAATTTATACTGTTACTATTATACCTGTGGTTTTGAACATTCCAAGGGGCTAGATGACCTATAGACTCCATAACCTTAACATTCTCTCTGCCGAATAAAGGTATAAATAACATTAGGTATCTTTGATCGCCTATCGTTCCATAGTCTTCATAATATTCATTATTAGGATCTAGTAGCCAGTCCTTCCAAGTCTCTACACACTTGAAGCCAATATCATCATTTTTGAAATACACTACCCCTACATTAAAATACCCAGAATCTGGAATATCATCTTTTTCTGTAGTACTAGCCCAGTCTCTACCCCAAACTCTTGTGTCAGACCATTTTGTTAGACGATGACTTACAAGCCCAATGCTTCGTTCTCCAACCTCATCAAATATGTTCTTGCAATCATCAAAGAAGAATATATCTGAATCTGCATAAACAATGTGATCAATATCATATGTTTTTAAAAGATACCAGCTAAAGTAAGACGCCAGTACCCAGAAGTATTGAATAGCTTTAGCCCCTTTATTGTTTTCTGTTTTATTCCAGTAATTTTCTTGTATTAACGCCTCTCTTGACGGTTGTGCATTTTTAATTTCTAGAAGCTTGCCGTCCTGATCCTCTAGGTATCCAATAAAAATAGGAGTTAATGAGTCAAGATCCATACTGACTAATGTATCATATGTCTTCTTATCCAAGCATAAATAATATAGGTGAAATGAGCTCGCGTGCTGCTGCAGAGATTCAAACAGTGCCAACCCGAAGTGTAGATAGTTATAATCCGACAGAGTGCAAAAATTATAGACTGTAGTATAATGCTCTGTATTTTTCATTTATATTCCTAAACTCATCCATATTCCTATCTATATTAGATTTTTTAGTTGACATTCCTTCTGGATTGTTATAATACACACCTAGAACTTCTGGTATTAAGATGAACTTCTTATTAAACTCTATACAAGCTCTTAGCCAAAAATCATAGTCGCTTCCAGAAATATAGTTCTCGGTGTCAAACATTCCACAATCTTTATGTATAGATCTTCTCCACATAGGATGATTGTGAGGAAGATTAGTCTCTAGCATGTTCTTCTTGGAAAAACATCCTGTTGGAAATATTTGTTGCTCTCCTGTTTTTACTAATCTCTCAAATAAAGCAGGGTTTGAATTTACTTCTTCTACAAGAGCCAAAGAGTAATCAAAAGATCTAGCTATCTCACTAACCACGTTTAAGCAATATGATACATCAAAGATTGGAAATCTATCTAAAATTTCAACATGTCTCTCAATAGAATTAAAGATTAATCTGTCGTCTACATTAGCATTTGTAATGTATTTGCTATCGGAGTTGTTAATCATATAGTTCCAGCAACCGTAGATTCCGGGATCTTTCTCCAATCTCTCATACCTAATATTTTCATAGGATAGAAAAGGTTTTATGACTTCATACTCATTCTCAGGACTATTACCATCTAGTAAGAATAGCTCGCAATCATCAAAAATGGTCTGCTTAACTATGTTTTCTAAAAAAGATTTAAGATACTTCTCAGCCTTATACAGAGAAGTTATGATAGTTACTTTCTTCATTGGCTTCCTACTTCTATCCTTATTGAATCCTCATCGAAGTGCTGGGTTGAAAACTCAAACATTTCTACATCTGTTAACCCTTTCATTTGATGCCTCATACCAACTGGTACATGAAATGTGTCTCCTGCTTTCAGAACTTTAACAGTAGTGTTCAGATCTGTTTTTAAATCACTCCACCCAAATCTAACTTCTAGCTCTCCTTTATGAACATAGAAGGTTTCGTCTTTTAGTTCATGATAGTGCCAACTGCAACACTTACCTTTCTTAAAGAAAAGTAGCTTTCCGCAATATTCTTTTTTGTTTACAATCCAATCCTCGTATCCCCATCCTTTAGGGACAAAAACTCTATCACTCATTATATTCCTGTTATTCCTACTGCAATAATATCTACGGAGATTGCTCCGGTTCCATTGTTCATTATTTGAAAGTTTTTAGTAGAGTTACTAACTAATGCCCCTGTATATGGGTCTGAATACATGTATGTAGCTGAAGGCTTTACACATAAGTTACCAGACCCTCCGTTGAAAATACCAGTCAGCGGATTTGCTCCTGTCGCCTGTACTAAGACATCCTCTCCTGTCACTGTACTTGAGTTGCGAACTACTATGCTCTTTAGGTTATTCATGGAAATAGACATAGAACCGCCTACTATAGATTGTGACAGATTATTGAAGTCTAAGTATAAACCTGAGCCTGCACCTATTGAATTCGAGAATGAAGAGTAGACTGCGTTTATACTTGTAGAACCAGTCCCTGATGTCAGACTTTGACTGTATGTTAAAGAACCCTGTCTATTGTCTAATGAAGTGGCCTCTGTATCCTGCTGTTGAAATACTATATCAGAAGATAGAGTGGCCGTTGTATTTAATGCCATTTTATTGACTCCGATGTTATTGACTTATATGCATACAATATATTATACCCCTATTTTCTTTTTCTTGTTCTTAATTTTACTATCCTGTGAGGTTCCTTAGTAATACCTGTATACTCGCAAAAGTCCTTATCTCCCATATAGACAAACTCTAGACCGCAGTTCTTTCTACCCAACCCTTTACATATAAGACCTTTGGAATCAAAGCTAACAACTTCATACTTTCCCTTGCATCCCATATATATCTTATCTCCAGCATTAGCTTCGTCCGTCTGTCTTTTACATGTAAAATATGGGCCGGTTCCTTGAACTACTCTCAGCCAGTCTCCTTTTTCTAACGCTCTCCAGTCCTTGACCTCGTTTTTTATGGGAGTATTCTTAGAAATGAACGGCTTGCCACAAGTATTACACTTACTGCTTCTTGCAGCATTTATAGCACCACAGTGCTTGCAAAGCTTTTGTCCTCTTTTTAACTTCATTTTCAATCCTCCTAAGTCTTAATATATCTCACATACAATACATTATACCATACAGATCGCTGCATTGCAAGAAAAAAATTAAAGTTTTTTTATTCTTTGTATAATTTGTGTTGTTGAAATGTCATCTGTATAGGGAACAAATAACATTTCCGCATCTATTCTATCCAAAAACTGTTGGTCAATGCAAAGTTGCTTGAAATAATCTTTAGATTGCCAGTCGGTTCCCATTACAATATAGTCTGGACTATTTTCCTCTATGAAAAACGGCTGATTATTATACTTATCCATGATGAAGGCGTAGTCTACATATCTGCAGGAATTCACTACCGCTAGTCTCTCGTATTGATTCATGATAGGAACCCTCTTGTACGAGCTTGCAAAATCATCACTATTGACAGCGACAATGACTTTTGATAAAGCTCCTAGCTCCTGACTCTCTTTGCTGAGGTGATATTTAAGATTCTTAAATACATTCACATGTCCGTAGTGAAACAAATCAAATGTACCGCCAATGTATATTTTTTTAATTATCATAGTCTATAAATATACCTTTAGTGCCGTCATGATTATTTTTTTCTTGTCTATTGTATTCCAATCGAATACTATCAAAGGATTGGTCTTGTAGTCCTTGATGATATGGTCTGTATGAAGCCAAGCTAAATGTATTTAATTGTCCTTGACTGCACGCCCAAAAATCATTCTCTAGGCAGAAATGTGCTAACAAATGCTCTGGCATGAAGTACGGCTTCTCGGGACTAACATTCTTCATTGAGGTATTGTATGATAGTATTCTTAATAACTGAGAACGGAAGTAGTTCTCGAATCTGCTGAAGACCCTACCTGAGCAAGCAAATATCTTATCTCCTATCCATACAGATTTCTCTGAATAACCGCAATCTCCAAAAACAGTAGTCCAAGCTGTAAATAGATGCTCTCTTTTAAATCTCGTATTATCTTGACTTCTAGCATAGTCCCTTTTTATAAGAGTGTCCATATCTTTGAATAGCTGAGTTCTATGCTCTTTTGTTTTTAACTCCATAAAATTATCAAATCTGAATCTAAAAACTAAATCATATTGAAAATTATTTTCTTTTGAATATTCAGATACGAGAGATGCTGACTTGGATATAGAATATGTTTGTCCTAAGTGAAATGGATAAGATAAAAAGGGGTCTACAACAGTACTCTGGACAATTCTCTTAAGCCAGTCCGGTGAAGTTTTTCTTGAAGTTTTTCTACTAAACTTTGTCCTAATGCTTTTTATAGCATTTTTTAAATCAATGTTGGATAGTTGGTCTTCTACTAATATCTTCTTAGGATTATAATAATGTTTTAGACAATCAGTAAGTTCTTGTATAGGTACTGTAATGGCGTTATCTGGGGATCTGTGCTGAGATTTAGCTCTAGCGGGATACCAACTAGATGACCAAGAGTGTATAAAAAAATCTACTTCGCATCCATTCGCATCAAAAAATTCAAGAGTATTCTTATAGCACTCCTCAGAGTGGCGTGCCATACCAGAAAGTGAAACAGCTATTCTTATTTTAGAATCCAAATATCATCTCCAGATTATCAAAAAAGAAATTGAACTCTACCTCAAATTCAATTTCTCCATTACTATCTACAAAGACTTCAACAAAGTCGGGTTCCTCTATAGATAATCGCTGAAGATTTAAAAACAACTCTCCATCATACTTCTCATTCATTTTTCTTTATATCTTTTAGTATCTCTTTTATAGAGTCTACTTCTTCCTTTATCATTGGCCTGACAACTGATTGGACTTCATCTTCAAACTCATTTGACATAGCCTGAAGAAACATTTCAATTCTCATAGCATTGTCGCCACTTAACATAGCGTTATATTCCATAAAACGCTCTAGCTCTTTGACTGTCTCATTTAATTTGTAATTACTATATCCTAAGTATCCTATTCCTACTGCAAGCATAACCAAGCAGAGTATGTTTAGCTTATTCATTTTTTCCAGCCATTTCGGATTAGTCTTAGAGAATTACCCCCAAGAAATTTTCGTATAGTATGGTCATCCCATCCAACCGCCTTGAGGTGAGATGTGATTCTGGGCAACTGACCCATATGTATAATTTCATCTGGAGGATCGGTGAATCCGTCAAAGTCTGTACCTATAGCTGGAACGTCTGATCCTGCTACATTTATAATATGATCCATTGTCTGCTCTATGTATTTTAATCCAAGCTGAGTGTCTACAGGAGAAATCCAATAATTCATAAAGATTATACCAGCGACTCCTCCGTTATCACCAAGCCACTTAAGTTCCCAGTCTTGTAAGTTATAAGTAAGTCTATTTACTTCAAATGCTCCAACATGACTCGCAAAGATACACTCTTCAGCATGGTGATGTTCTGCTATCTCATAAATTCTTTTTCTAGCCTTGAGGGTACAGTGAGATATATCTAATAACATCCCTAGCTCAAACATCTTTTCAACGACTGCTTCTCCAATGTCCGTCAGGCTCTTGTCCTCATCCCATTTACTGAGGAGACTTTCCCAACTTCCGTGGCTCAGGGCGTATTCAGGCCACGGGAATACTGGAGGTGCGCAATCATTCTCATAGAAGTGAGCTAGGGTCAGATATGCAACGCCCTTATTATAAAAATGTTCTAGGTTAGTTAGTGCTGTATTTAATTTTTCTTCATGTGTAATATCAACATCATGCGGGTTTGGTTGTGCTGAGTTAGATTGTAAAGAATGTGCGCCTTCAACGGAATGAATCAAGGCTAAACTTCCATTCTCAATCGCAGTATCTAAATCGGAAACAGATTTGCAGATCGCAATCTTTCTATTTTTTGAATCTTTATTCCACTCTGTTACCTGAGACTCCATTTCATCTAATACATTCATGGTTGCATCAAAGTAGGACGCTTCATAAATCTCTTTGCGAACATTTGGTGCTAACTTAATTAACCACTTTGCAAGAGACATGTCTTCATACCATCCTCCTTCAGGAATGAAAGCTGTTGAAAGCATAACGTCAAGGCCACCCTCCATAAGTCTAGGGAATGTAGTTCTATTTGCTAGAGGCCAAAACTTTCTCTTAAAAAGTCCCATTAAGAATTTTTCTTTAGCCGACCCCATATTGCGATGAAAGATTGATGCCTTGATAGCGGAATGACAGTGTAGGTCAACTACGGTTGAGTTTGAATGAAGTTCTTGTGGAGTCATGATTATTCCTATTTTGTTAGTATTCTTCCTTTTGAGGTTTTAGCCACATACCCTTGACGGATAAGGAATGGCTCTATTTTTTGTTCTATTGTCTGTCGGTCAATATTCAGTGCGCTACATAATGTATTTACACCGATAGCTGTGCCTTTTGGCAACTTTTCTAATACCTGTAAATAATCCCTGTCTACAGGATTCAAGCCATTCTCGTCAATACCCTGCATCCTAAGAGCTTGCGTGACCTCCTCTTTTTGCAAACTACTTATATTGTAGGCTATTTTGTAGTCTCTGACCCATTCAAGAAAATTATTAGCTATTCTGGGGGTTCCTCTACTAGCTCTGGCAATAACCTTTATACCTTCATTCGACATATCAACATTTAATTTGTCAGAATTAATAAGTATTAGATCGCACAACTCATCTACTTTGTATGGGCGCATAAAGTGTTTAAGTTTGAACCTGTCTAAAAACGGCTGGACAAGATCGCCCATCTCTGTGGTAGCACCAACAAGAGTAAACTTTGGGATGTCAATATTGATAGTTTCACCCTGACTATTCTTCGTAGCCGGAACAACTATATCTAGTCTAAAATCCTCAATGACAGTTAGCATATACTCCTGTACTTTACGATTCATTCTATGAATCTCATCTATAAAGAGAATAGAGCCCTTTTCCATCTTCATCAGATATGGGAGAATATCTTTATTGTTAGATATGGCGGAGCCATTAGCTATCTCTATCTTAACTCCAAGCTCATTGGCTAACGCTCTAGCGAGTGTCGTCTTTCCTAATCCAGCACCACCATAAAAGAGACAGTGTTGCAGTACAGAACTTCTAGCTTTAACTGATGCTATAGAAACTTTAAGGTTGTTAATAATATCTTCTTGACCTATGAGGTCATTTATTCTAGTTGGTCTTAGCTGGTTCGACATTTTTTAAGCATCCTTTAATAAGTTCAGCCACTGAAATTTGTTCATGATAGACTTTATCTATAAGTGAGGTGGCTTCGGTTAAAGTGAAACCCATCTTGTTCAAAGCTAATCTAGCTGAGTTTACTGTGGGATCAATCTGTTTTTTAGTTGTTACTTTTCTTTTCTTCTTAGACTTTTTAAAGAGTGGAGGAATGGTAAGGTTCTCATAGCACTCAGGGCATACATGATTCACTGGTTTGTTTTGAGGAATCTTTGCATTACTCAACCTGAAATGTAGATAACAGTTTGGACATTTGTAATCAACATCCATCTGAATCCTTGCTATATGAGCTTCCAAAACCATTCTCCTTCTCTATAATCCATCGACCTATATTGAATAGGACAAACCCTCTTTGAGTTTTCAATCACTTCATAGTCAGGAGAGGTCAACCTGCTCGATAAGGCGTGAGAGATGCCTTAGTAGGGTGTGCAGGAATCGAACCCGCATCAGAGGCTTAGAAGGCCACTGTTCTATCCGTTGAACTAACACCCCATATATTATACTGTGTAATCTCGTTGAAGTATAGTCTCTACTTCTTTATACCCTGAAACATTATAAAACAAATTAGATTTAGTTGCTATAGAAAAATCATTACCACCTTCGATACATCTGTCTCCGAAGAAGATTGTTTCTCCATCAATATCATTTAACACTTGAGACTTATCTTTTCCCTTTGGGTATATATCAATACTGATCTCTCCACCTATTGAAAATTCTACTTCAGGGTAACTCTTGCTAAGTTTAGAGCATATAAATTCTCTTTCTCCCCATTCTTGATCCCATTCATAGTAGTAACTTCTTTGATCTTGAGAACAGTCTCTACCTATAGTTGAGATATTAGCCATCCCAATACGTCTTTCTATATTGTTTCCAGCAGTCCCATTCCATACACTGTTTCTAATTTCATTCCTTACAGAGACTTCTAAACCTCCAGATAGTTGCCATTCACTTTCCTTGATTAACTCACCATAACAAAATAACTGATTGCCACAGTTCTGGTAACAACCATCAGTATTTAACCATAAGTCTTTACCCACTTGTTCAATAGTCTTATCTTTATCTGAACCTGTCACCAGAAAAACCTTGTTTCCACAAACCTGTTGTTCTTGCATCCAAGACAGGAAAAAACATTTGAAACTTTTAGTTATTTGTTTTCTTGGGTCAGTTAATGTTCCATCAACGTCGAATAAAAAGTTTATCATTTACAATCCTTTTCTTAAGTCTTTGACTAAAGAATAATAGTCTAACTGCTGTTGATCTGGAGTAATCCTTGATACCTTCCAGTCTGGGTATTGTTCTTCTGCCTTTGCCTGAGCTAATTTTATATCTGCCGCTTCTACAAATTTTACCTTGTTAGTGCCTCTTTTATTAACTAAATTAACTATATATTTCATTTAATAATCCTTACAAAAAAAGCTATAGATAAGGAAACTAATCGTTATGTAAAGAACATAAGAGTCTGTCATCTGCTCTATTAAATGCTTATGCTCAAATAGGAAAACCATTCGCTCGGTGCTAGTCATGGCTATGCTCATAGTAATCGTCTTTGAGTTCATCTAGAGTTATAGCTAGACACTTGAGAGACTTATGAACATTATAAGCTAAGTATAAAGCCCAAGCCGCCGATGTTCCTGTTATCGTCCATAAAATAATTGCTATCGTATCCATTCGTTAGTTCCTTATAAAAAAGTTTAGTAAGTAGACTTGGTAGGACTCGAACCTACGACAAAGGGATTATGAGT
>CEUX01011550.1_pt1 | contig 70167 bp, 122 predicted proteins | sample 531361 | NCBI WGS metagenome assembly CEUX01 (sample SAMEA2622736, study PRJEB7988) | marine metagenome | isolation source: saline water (ENVO:00002010), including
CCAGCCACTAACACGTGAGTGCTCGGGAACATCATCCGCTTCCACCCGTAGATAGGCGGCAGCGTTTGCTATGATGGCGTCACGAGTTCTCTCCCGTGGGTGCTCCTTGTCCAGGTTGAAGATGTTCTTCTTATACCTGTCAGCATTGATCGGACGAAACTCACCTCTGCCACCTTTCTGAAAGTGCCAGGCGTCGTCAACGACCTTGTACTTGCTGGGGTCGTCTGGATAGCTCAGGACTCCACCGCTGCGGCCGCTCCCACCACCGGCAGAACCTCGCTCGGACTGCGGCCGCTCCTGTAGCAGCCTTGACCTGATCACCTGGCGAAGATATTTATCTGACACCTGCATCTTAACTCCTACCCCCTGAGAAGGCCTGCTAGCTGTTGCCACCTTCTAATTGAGATCTCATTGAGGGATCTCGGAGAAGAGCCCTCATCGGTGCTGACATCACCTTGACCCGCCATCCAGCGTCGCATGAAGCTCATGACGTTGAAGAAGTTCTTGCCCGATTCTGTTGGGTAGATCCGCGTGACTGAACCGTCAGGCGGGTTCTGCATCAGTTCCCACCTTTTGTCTCCTCCCCCAGACGCGTCTTCCGTGAACCTTAGGAGATTAAAGCCACCTAGATTACCCAACACCTCGTCGTCATCCGGATCGTCAGATGTACGGGCGTTTTGATCCAACCAGTCTCGAATTCCCTGAGGTTGCTCCTCACCGTCACGCTGGGTCCATTGCCACCCTACGCGGTCGAGGCCGGCGAGGGTTCCCTCTGTCATGGTCCAGGTGCCGAGATCTGGGAGCGCGAATCGATCACCGGCTTCGGGGGGTCTCCTCTCCGGCTCTCTGCCCGCCAGTGGGTCGTCTTCTCCGACTTCGGTCTCTTCGCCTTCGGGGGCTTCTCCTCCTGCTGCCTCCTCTGTATTTTCCTCGGCAGTATCCAGCGCAGCTTGGGCGGTTCTAACAGCTTCAGGGTCCTGCTCGGTGGCCTCCTCTGGATCTGGCTCGGGCTGTGCTGCTGACGTCGTCCTCCATCTTCTCTCAAGTTGATCGTAGGATAGCTCACCTGGTTCACCCTCCAGTGTCCAGACATACTCGGTGCCGTCGACGAGACCGTTCGCTGTCTTCTCCTCATCTGTGAGGTCGGTGCTCTCCGGTGGTAGGATCACAGTGATCCCGTCCTGTCCAGAGAAGACCGCTTCCACTGCGGCAGGGTTATTGATCTGTGTAACCAGGGCATCGCGGTTCTCTTCGTCGACACCCTGGAGGGCCCAGTCGCGGGTAGTGAGCAGGTCATCTATCTCGGGACCCCAGTCACCGGGCCCCAGACCCTGTCGCTGAAGTCGTCTGGGTAGCGAGGACCCCTCGGGATATTGATCATCAGGAGGATAGACGGATCCCTGCCACTCAGGGTTTCCAGCACTGTCTTGGGATCTAACCCAATAGCCCTTGGTGTAGCCAAGCTGGGTGTCTGACTCCTCAGAAGGTCGACCAAGGCCCTCCTCAGCACGCCAGCTGGCTTCGAGATCTCTAGCAACAACTCCTAGCCAGGAGGGAACCTCGCTGTCCTCTGCCTCGAGCTCTTCAGCTGTAACTGTAAATTCATCGCCGTCCCTGAAGTCGTCCGTGCTAAGCTCTGCCATGTCCTCAGGAAGGTTCTGCGCCAGCCTCCACGCCGTGAAGGTTCCGTCAGCCGGGTTGAACGATACAGCTGACTTCCGACCAAGCGCGTCCCTCGGAATCTCCTCATTCGCCGGGATGTTGATCGATCTAGCCTCCTCAGGGACGTAGGCCCAGCGACCGTCGGTCGTCCACCTCCACTCAACTGCGTCATCTCCCTCACCGACTGTGACCGTGGTTCCCCCAGAGGGGCCGATCTGCCTCTCAACGACGAGAGCTCCATCAGCTCCCTCGCCGGCATCTGCGAGGCCGCCAGGAACTTCCAGCTTAATCGTCTGCTTATTGTTCTCCTCGTCGAGTTCAATGCTCCGGACGGGGAGGACGACCTCTTCGGGTATATCGCCCACCTCAATTCCCAGTGCTGCTGCAATGGCAGCCTGATTATCAGCGAACCCCCACCTGAGAACCTCAGTCCCTAGCCCGGGTGAATTGCTTGTATCAAGCTTAAAGGGCTGTCCCACTGCAGGACCCCCATCAGGCGTGTCCTGTGCCTGTAGTGCATTCCACTCATCTAGGCTTGGGTTGTATTCTCCGGCCTCTTCCTCTGTCTCTTCTGCGTCTTCTCCAGCGGGAGCATCCTCACCTGCTGGTGCGTCTGCATCGTCGTCACGGTCACCACCTCTATCACGATCAGCATAGGCAGCAGCAGCTGTCACAGATGCTGCAACAGCATCGTCTGCACGAACACCGGGATACATGCCGTCCAGCCTCTCGGCAGAGGATGCAAATCTATCAGAGTCCAGGGCTGTCCAGCCGCTGGTGTCGTCGGCGCCCTGGTCAGGTTCACCGTCCCTTCTCCGCTGGGTGTACCACACGTCATCAACCACCTTGTAGTGGTATGGGTCTCCATCGTCCTCGATATTCACGATCACCGAGGTGTCCTCTTGCTCCCTGGCGTTGACCTGTGACACCTCGTCGGCTATCTGCTCAACAGCGTCACGAGCTGTGTCTATCTCGACGCCCATGTCTGTCAGGGATGCGAGAGCAGATTCGTCATCTGCTGCCTGTTGGATTGCATCCTCGACCTCTGCGTCGTCTCCGGCATCATCGTCAACAGCGTCAGCTGCAACAAGAACAGTCTCAGCCTCATCCGGAACCATCTCCGCAGCGAGCTCAATAGCTGTATTGGCTATCTCATCAGAGGACGCGTCATCTCCCACCTGCTCTCGAGCAGCCTGCGATGATCTCTGAAGGGAGTATAGGGTCACAGCGTTTCCGTACTTTTCCCTACCGATCGTCGGGCCCCTGTGTCCCAGGGTGTCACGAATGTAATTAAAAAAGTCCTCGTCCTGATTCTTGATTGTTCTCATCAGGACGACTCTTCGAGTGCCATCCTCACTTAGAAGCTGAATGTCGTGCCGGATGGCTTCGCGCATCAGCTCCTTTCTTCGAATCAGCTCCTCCTCCTCTCGAATGATTTGCATAAGCTTTCTTCTACTAATTTTCAAGGCCCTTCTCCTCGCACAAAGATAGATAACATAGACTAATTATTACACACCTGGGCTACTTACCACCTCAAATTGCCAATAGGGAGAGTTAAACTTCATAAGAACGCCGCCAACCAGGACAGTTCGCGTAACTAGAAATGCGGCGGTAGGATCATCTGCCGCTCCGATCAGCGTCTCCTGTGTCTCAATGAACAGCCCAATGTGCTCCTCGGAGACTGGTGAGTGTTCGGGACGCCGAACGCGAACTAGGTCTCCGGCCTTAGCTCTCTTATAGTCTTTCATGTCTCTTTTTCGTAGCCGAACCTCGGCTAATTCTATTCCCCTCAACCACCGTGATGGGATTCTCCTGAGATCATATCCTCTAGATGATCGAAGATTGCCGCCCGTGTTGACTTGGGGCACGTTGATCCACTCATCCGCATAAGACTTTCAATGGCCATGTCAATTAGATCTGGATTTGCCTGAAGAAACATTCGAACCTTGTCATAGCTTTCGGAGTGAGGAGCATCTCTCGTCTCATCTTCTCCACCTAGCCCCATCATTCCTGCCTGGCGGCCTAGTCCCATTGCCTCTTCAGGTGAAAGGTCAGAAAGGTCGCCTGTATAGTCAAAAACCTCTCTCTCATCGTGACCGCTAGCATACCCTGCACCAAAAGCTTCTTCCGGAGACATCATATCTTCTTCTGGAGGTTCAACCATCGACATTATCTGATCCTTCATGTCACATCTATTGCATGTTCCGCATCCACAGCCGTGTCCTTCTCTAATAAGCTTAGCTGCTTCTTGAATCACCATTGTTCTTAAATTCATATTTCTTTCCTCATTATTTTCTAAATCAGCTTCGCAGGCAGCATAGCCAACTCCTGCTGCCTCACCAGGCGTTAGAGAGTCGGGATCGTGAGACCATGATATTGAATCATGTGGGCCTGCGTTGCTCTCTTGTGTTTCAAAGTATGCGTGATCAAGGTTGTCCTCAATGTTATCCCCTCCAGCCCAGGCATCTTCTCTTGGTACAACTTCCGCAGGATGAAATGCATCTGTTACATCCCTAGGTTCCACTTCAATTGGTAGCGGGGAGATTAAAACAAGCCCAATCTCTTCCTGAATAATTCTTTTCAATCTTTCTCTAGTCACAGTCATGATATATTCTCTATCACAAATAACTATTTTGATTCAAGGGTAACGATCCATGATTCTGCAACATTTTTTACGCTTCCTCCAACGAGGACTGCCCACATTCTGTACCTCTCATCGTAGTGGGTGGACAAAGATCTTATGACAAGTCCAAATTCTCGTCGAACCTCCCTATCGGGAGGAACTACTAAGACAACGTCACCTGACCTAATCCAACCCTTAGTCATCCTATCTTCACAAAGAACTGCGTGTTATAAGTGCTGACAGTTCCTTCAAACAAAACTTCAGCTAGATCAAGTATCTTACCCTCCGTCGTCCTATAAGTGTATACCCTAAGTATGAGTCCTATCGATCCAACACTCTTGTAGAACGCACCTGTCTCTGTTGCGTCAATAAAATAGGCTAGGTCATTTTCACCTATTTCCATCTAAAATAGAAGTGCACCAATTGCACCGTAGAGAAGAACACCAACCATAGCAGTGAGAAACCCCATGGCCAGAATGACTGATATGAAGTCTTTTACGGTCACGCCCCTGCTGTCAAGAAAATCAGTAAGCTTATCAAACATATTACCCCCTTAAAAATACGTATGGGGGTCAAGAAGATTCAGATATGACCTCTATCATTGATCCGCTTCTCTCGGTGGTCATAAAGCAGCGCTGACCTTCTGAAAGGACGTAGACATGATCTTGAGAGATGTGGGTGATCATTCCCCTTCTGGGAATAGATGTCATGACGACCTCGCTCTTGCCAGCTCGTGATATGACGTACATTCCTGAGAAACTAATCAGATCGCCTGCCTTGTATTTCAATTTCGCTTATCACCTCAAAATGCTTAGGGGACACCCACGAAGTAACTCTTTCTCCTTTTGTAGACATCGCCTTCGCATTAATAGGTATGTCGCTGCCCATCCACATGACTCTAATTCTGTGGTGATATTCTGATTCAGGAGAGCTTTGATCAATGATCATTCCCATGGGTCGGTCAAATGAGACAACATCACCCCAGTACATCTTTACATTGTATATCACTAGATCGCCAATCTTCATTTTTAAGCTCAATTTATTTTTCGTAATATGGGTTTTCCGCTTTGTCATGATCTGTAAGATCTACGATGTCTGTCACTTCTGGAAACTCTTCTGTGAGATACGCGCTAACCTGACCTTGCAGCGTTTGTTTAGAAGCAGCGCAGCCTTGACAACCTCCACTAAGTGAAACATACAGAATGCCCTCTCCATCAATGTTTTCGACAGCTAGGTGGCCTCCATGTCCTGCAAGAGCTGGGTTGATATACTCATTAACAAAATGCCTTATCTTTTCAATCATGCTTCACTTTCCTTCACTAATCACCCTCAACTTATCAGCGTACCACCATCCCATTGGATAAGATGGGCTGTGCCAAAGAACATAGACGTCAGCTCTTTCCGACCACGAGCGAGTATCGAGGATCATCCCAACGCAGTGAAGGCCTCGACGCGCATCCTCAAGGGCAATGACAAGATCACCCTTCTTCATCTGTCATCTTATCCCAGGTGATCTCAAACCCCCAGTGAAGAGACACAAGGAGAAGGTGAAGCAGCATCGTAAATCCAGATGCTTCCTTCACGCTACCGGTCACTGCCCATGTCAAGATAAATGTAGCTGTGAGTGATATCAGTCGCCACGTGATGACCTTATACAGCCGATTCATTTATTGCCACCGATCAACTTCTTCTGATTGACAAGCCACATTGGAATCAGAGCGCTGACTGTGTCTCCGATCTTTGCTCTTCTAATCGAGTCAACCTGGCTAAATGGGACCCACGCCTTCTTTCCGTTTGTCGTAACAATTAGTGCAGCCTTGTTAGACTTCTTCTCAACTGTAACAATGATGGGAACTGCGTTGTTTTCACGCTCAGCCTTCATAATCTTGTCATAAACAGTTGTGTCAGGCTCTGGGTCAACAACCTCAACAAGGGAGGTCGAAGGCCAGTGCTTCTTTCCTGCCTGATCAAGTACGATCAGCTTTTCTGTACCCCAGTTGTTAGTGAACTTCCTCTCGACGAGACCGACTGTCCCAACCTTTTGACGCCTTTCAATCGGTCCCCTGCCTGCCTTAACGATCTTCACAAGCTTTCCTTCTGACACCGTCCATCGTGCAAGCTCTTTACTGAGGTCGCCTGCAAGTTGCCGCCAACGATGGTCAAGAGCATCAAGCTCTTTGGACTCTTCTGGCGTGTATGTGGGATGCCAGGTTGAATTCCGATTCCACTGATCATACTTGCTATTACCTGGAGCTAGACCAGACATCTCCCTAGAGTCAGGAGTGCAGCTATCACTCGGGCAAGAAGCATACTGTGCGTAGCTTCCTCGAATACAATCAAGGGTGTCCCACGTGACAACCCATCCTCGGCCTCGACACTTATCACAACCACCTGCGTCGATAAAGGCTTTCTCAGCGGCGACACGATGTGCTGCCTTGAAAGAGCCAAGCTCCTCACCGACTCGCTTGTATTCTTCTCTAATTTCTTCGGTCCGATTCTTGAGTCGCATATTATCTCCTTGATGTTCCCATTATACCATGGAAACAAGCAGCTTACATGCTAAGCATCATACCAATAAATAATCTCTTCAAGGTCGTTATTGATGCTCAATGCAATAGAGCAATATGAACTTTCCTCACACAATTTCTCTAGACAGCCACTTTCTTTTTTTCCTGACTTCTTAGATGCCCTGTGTATTCTTTGAAACTTTTCATCCTCTTCTGGGCGATCCCACGTCATCCTGTGAAATACAGATGAAACAGGTGTGACCTTAGTCATCTCTCGTTACGACTAGGATTGTAGTCGTCACCCCTGCTAGCATCAACACTACAGCTACTACCAAAATTGTCATATTCATCACTATCTCCATATCTCTTTTTAAGACGGCTTGCAATTCTCCCTCTAAGAAGAACTACGCCTATTCCTACAAGCGCTGTAAACCCAAGTGCCACATAGTCAATTGAATCATCAAGCCTTTCTCTTAGAGATTTTCGATTCATTATGACACAGCCTCAAGCCTAAAGCCTACTTGCGGGGGAGACTGGACCCAGAAATCAAGTTTACTAAAGAGCTTATCTTCTCTCGCATCAAGTCTGGACTTATTGTTCTTCATCATAGTTTCAAGGTTCTGCTTCTTTTTCACAGCTCTGTCAGAACACTCATTCAGTCGGTGAGTGAGCTCACTTCTTCGGGTAACATACTCAGATTGTGCAGCTGTTATCTGAGATGAAAGCTTATCAACTTCGGCGTGGTTTCTAATTACAACCTCCCCAAAAAGAACACTGCACTTCTTCATTGCCCGACCCTTTTTCATCCGCGCCTTTCCTCGAGATCCCGGAGCGGCCGGGTGAAAGTCATCAGGTGTTAGCCCTTCATAGAAGAGAACAGTAAATTCTGTGAAGCCTTCATTGGCGATTACATACAGGTAGTCAAGAGATCCCTTTTTCTTAAGGGTGGCAAGGTCTGTTTGAAGATCATACCCGCCAGAAGTTCTACCTGAAGTTAGCTTACACTCAAGCTCCTTTCCAATCTCTCCAATAACGATATCAGCCTTTCCCGTACGCCCATCAGCATCAACTCCGCTAAACTTCTTAGCTAGCTCCTTAGCAAAGAAATGCTCCTGGGTTTGTGACATAATAACATTTCTTCGACCAAGATTGCTTTTAAAGTCCATCCCCCAGTCAGCAAATAAGGCAATCATATTCTGGTGGAATCCCATCATGTTCTTCAGGGCAGCTTTTGTCATCTCATGTGTAATATACGATTCCACCCTATTCCTCCAGATCTCGAGGTCGACTAAACATATTTGTCTTCTTTTCATCATCAAGTCTTTCGACACAGTCAAGAGGAACGGGTACTGAATTTATAGACTGTCCGCTTTTAACTTGGATGCCTTCAAAGAGGCTTACCCAGAGCTTATCTCCGACAGAAATGACTACACCATTCCCGTAGGGTGTCTTAACTCTGGCTCCAATTTCAATCTCATCGCTCATTTTCTTTCTCCTGTTATGTGGTCGGGGTAGCAGGATTTGAACCTACGACCCTCTGCTCCCAAAGCAGATGCGCTACCAGACTGCGCTACACCCCGAATAAATGGTACGCCCTGAAGGATTCGAACCTTCGACCCACGGCTTAGAAGGCCGTTGCTCTATCCACTGAGCTAAGGGCGCATAGGTCACTATTTCTTCCTTTCTTTCTTCTTGGCCTTGGGCTTCTCAACTGACTCACCGGTCAGGACCTTAAATCGAGATCCTCCCGCGCCACATCGTCGAATCTTTGTAAGCTCTCCCTTTTCATTGAGAGCAGCTCTCTTCTCATCAGCATCTTTATATGTGCTATAGATGCCTACCTTATTCCACTTAAACTTCTGTGGATTGTGTTTGACTTCTTCTTCCACGATTTCTCCTGTGTTAGAATAGTTATTGTAAAGGGTTAAGGTGTCAGGCGGCCAACCAAGGAGGCTTCACAGAGGCATCCCGAACCGCCTGACACCGATGTCTTCTACGAGACTGACACTCGAGACACCTCCATGAAACCCTTCTCTTGAAGCTGAAGGAAGAAGATGTGACCGGCACCGCCGAATCGGTTCTTCTCAACCTGAAGGACTCGGCATCCAGCCAGGTCCTGGTCCTTTCGCTCCACATCAAGTGTAACCATTGCGTCCACCATGTGCTTAAGGACATTGGCACCAGCCATTTGTCCGTTCTTCGTGACCTGTCCAATCACGATGGCATTGCAAAAGTTAGCCTTGCAGTAATCTGTAATCATAGACAGCGACCGCTGTGCTGTCTTAGAGTTAGTCTGATGGTCGCCGTACTTTCCATCATTGAGACACTGAAGAGAGTCAATGATCAGAAAGAACGGCTTGTTTGGATTCTTAGCACGGAGCTTATCACAGTCCTCAAGAAGCTTCGGAACCATTGTCTCTTGCCCGGCAACAAATCCGTGTCGGAGGCGAAGCCTCTCAACAGTCATCTTAAGCTGGAAGAGAGATTCCTCTGCTGTGTTGAATAGAACTGTGGCGCCATTGCCAGTAAATGCATTTGCCAGCTCCAGCATCATTGTGGTCTTTCCAGCACCGGGAGTCCCAGTGAAAAGTGTAACCATCGAAGGAGTAAACCCACGTCCTCCCATTGCATCATCAAAGTATGTAAGTCCGGATCGGACGCGACGTCGCAACTGCTGTGGTACTTCAACATCAAGAATGTTGGTTCCAAACTTAATATCACCTGCGTTTACATTGAGCTTCATAACATCTCCTTGGTTGTGTGTGCTGTTAGCTCTGTTTCCTTTCTAAAATATTATACCACACCACTTTGCTGTTTACACGCGGCATAAAGTAACTATGCCAAATCATGTGATAGACTGCCCTGTGCCCCTCTTTAAGAAGACAATCGGCAAATTCAGTGATATCTGGTCTCCGAAAACCCTTTGAGCTATTGTGATAAAACCAGCCGTCTTTATAGTCGACATCGTGATCCTTTGGGTCAGAGCCCGCGTCTGAGAGAATATCATTGAATAGTGCAATGCACATCTTCTTTTTCTCGTAACTGTTCCATTTTGCCATAGCTTTATTATACAGCAGCTTCTAAGAAATTACACGGGTAATGCTAACTTAGCTGCCTAGATAAAAGGACTAAAGATGTTCCACTTTCAATTGTGGGATTTTTATCATCTTTTACTGGAACCTGATTCCAGAAGACTTCATATTCATCACACAAGGGCCTGTGAGCTCTCGTGTAGCAGCTTACTATGATTCCAACACACTCAGGAAAGACAGAGTGTCTAACAAGATCACCCGGGGAAAATGAATCTTCTGCCCCCACAGCTCCTCACACAGATCCTTTGTATGCCTCTCTCAAAAGCTTTCTAATTAGCAACCTGGTCTTTTCAGACTCTGAAAGCTTTGGCTTCTCAATTTTTTCTTTTGATCCGGGATCTTTTAAAGCTTCGCTAATTAAAATCTCTCTCAGCTGTCTTCTGGAAATTTTCATGGCTTCCTCATAAGATAACTATATCTCGCAATATGAAATAGTATTCACTGTCTAGACTTCTTCTTCAGATTCGTCTAAAAGCCCAAGAGACTTAAGATAGTCTGATATCTGCCTATTCACAGGAACATCACTATATGCACTTCGGGAAGGACCTTCAGGCCAGCCGCCGTGTGACGTATCCCTGTCTAGAAACAGATTGCTGTCAGTTGCGGTGACATACCGCTGGTCGGGATAAGAGCCACCTGTGGACTTTTTAAGCCGCTCCCTTATGATGGTGCGAAGTTGTGTCTCGCTAATCTTCATCTTTACTTTAAGAGGTCAGCAAGACTAACATTTCCATCCAGGTAGGAGGCTGCTCCTCGCACCCTGTGTCTCACGACCGACTCGTTCATGCTGAGCCCAGTTGCTGTGGCAGTGCCAGCTCCTAAAGCTGCGGTACCCCTTCCATATTTAGGTACACGTCTACCACCAGATCCGGCAGGAGCTGCACCGCCTGCGGGTGCTGGAGCGCTGCCGCCACCAGTTGGAGCTGGAGCTGTCCCCCCAGACGAACCACCAGAAGCTCGAGAGCCACCGCTTGCAGGAGCAGCAGCAGTTCCGCCGCCTCCGGCTGGTGCAGCAGCTCTACCCGTGTCTGTGGCTGTTCGACCAGTAGCAGTTACACCTGCCGGAGCTGGAACTGCAGTTCCAGCTGCTGTCAGCTCTGTTCTTGCCGTTCCGATCACAGCGAGATCATCCACAGAATTCTTAAGTTGCTGTCCCCCGGCAGCGAGAACAAAATCATCTGAGAGGTTTTGAATTGGGACCATAGTTCCTCTTCCACCTGCCAGCCCTGTATTTACTGTTCCAAGACGTCTGACAAACTCACCGTCCGGCCCACTGGTCATTCTAAAACTTCGACCAACCTGGCCAACGCCTTCTGGTCCGCGTCGACCGACTTTGGCAATTACGGCAAATGTCTGCGTAGTTCCATCATCAGCTGTCTGAGTAACGAACTTTCTAATTCCAAATCCTGACGGATTGGTGAGTGTGACTGTCCTTCCTGCAGCATTTTTAACTGTGAGCTCTGTCATTTCAGTCGCAGCTTTTCCGACAACCTGAGAGTTCATAGCCTTAAGTGTGGCTCCTTCTGCCCTGGCGATCCTAGTCGCAACCACAGCTACATCATCCGTCGCGCTAACACCGAACTTAGAAAGGTTTCTAACACTCTGTCTAGAGATAATGGTGTTAATTGCAGTAGAGGCTCTCTGAACCGCAAGACCGAGCATTCTTCTAACTGCGTCAATTCCCCTCTGAAGAGCAGTGGCCATCTTACTCATCATGGTTGGCGCTCCACCCTTTGCTTGGATTCTAGCCGCGTATTGACCTGCCTTGTCAACTGGGAGGGCTTTCCACATCTTCATCACCCATTCCCAAACAGTTCCTCCGGGCTTGAACTGCTTGGTAAGGGGAGTGATCACTTCGACAACTTTCTGGCCGATCTTCTTAATCGGGCCCCATCTCATGATTCTTGCAACTGCCTTTCCTGCAAGACCCTTAGCTTTATTTACTTCCTTCCCTAGCCAGAAGATGGGGCCGGCTGTTAGGCCAAGGGCATCACCAACAGCTGGAATTGCCATAACCATAAATACAGCTGACATGAGAAGTTCAAAGTTGCTAGTAGACTTAAGAAACATGTCAAGAGAGTTGACAATATCTATAACAGCTCCGGAGCCTGGGGCAACTAAGTCCGCGCCCATTCCCACAAAAGGTATGATCAGGTTGATCCACTTATTTTCAACACCAAAGACACCTTGTGCCCTGATCGGCTCCATTCCCTGGGAAGCTGCAGCATCGACATCAGCATCAGTGGGCGGAGTAACTGCAACAGCCTGTTCTCTTAGAAGCTTTTCAAGATTAGGAAACTCAGATTCAAAAAGCATATCAGCTTCTTCATTAAGCCTCTCAATCTCCAGCTTTATCTCAGAAAGTCTCGTAAAAGAAGTTCCAAAGTTATCTTTGTAGTATTTATCTAGATGCTCACGAATGGTATCACGGGCCACAAGCTCTAGAGAAACTCTTCTTCTTGCCTCAGCCTGGACAAGTGTTTTGGTAACCTCATAGGATATTATTGCTCGAGGAGATGTAAGTTGCATTATAGACTTCTCGTAACTTTATTTGATCGACATTATAAATATATCGCTCAGAAGACAATAGCCTATAGAGCAGTTCTTATAATTCTTCTAATATTCCTTCTAGTCCTGCGGTCCGAAATGTCAGCAAGATTTGAGATTCCTCGGAGTATTTCTACCTCATCAATCATGTGAGCAGGCGTCACCCAGATAATGTCCTCAATTACCTGTGGGACAAATGCCCTCTCAACAGAAACGCCCCACAAGATTCCTACAAACCTTCCCCTGTCGTCATACACCCCGGAACCTGAACATCCGAACCATCCGTATGTGTGGAGCATGACAACAGGACCGTTCGGAACTGTGTGCTCATATCCGGCAACTGTTCCTCTGATTGACATCAAGTTTAAATCTGAAGGGTAGCCAGAATATAGTGTAGTTGTTCCAATAGATGCGCTTATATCAAGAGGTCTATATCTCATCGGAGACTGTCCCTCAATAGGCTCAACTAAAATTGCTGCAACGTCAATGTCCCTGTCTTGATAGACTAGTCTTCCAACTGTTCTTGAATCACCTCTGCCAACTATCTCATAGGGGTCTCCAAGAGCTCCCTCTGTAACGTGAGCAGCTGTTAGAATAAGGTGAAATCCTCGATACTTGATGTATGTCCCAGATCCATGACCTCCTCCCGCAAGGACCTTCACAGCAGAGTCTCGAATTCTTCTCTCAGTGCTCCTAAGTGATGCTACATCTTGAACACCCGCGGAGGAAATGCTGGCATCATTAATAAGATGTGCCTCTGTGACCTCATCAGCGGCAAAAGAACTTAGGCAAAAAGCCCAAAACAATAAAGCAACCCTAAAAATAAATTTCACACGACACCTCCTTGGGATTCACCCCTAAAAATAACTAATCATCTAAGTCTCTTTCTCTACTCTTTTTGGACAATGAATGACCAAGTTTACAAAACAACATCATGGCAAGATGCCAGATCATCATTCCCGGATCTTTGTACACCAGGAAGACAAAGAAGCAGAAGATATTAATGAATATGAAGACAGTCCACACGTACGGTGGTATAAATTTAGTAGGATCCCACCTGTCAGGCAACTCAAACCTCGTTGATTAATTTAATCTACTGTAATACGTATTTTATGTGAAAGGCTTCAACCATACCTTTAAGCTTTTATTAGTAGCTATGATGATTATAGCTGGCTCAATCCCATTGATGGCTGAGGCTTCTACAAGAAACAGGTTTAGACAGCGTCCAGTTGAGGATACTGTTCAGATCAGAAGAATCCCGATCCAAAACGGATCCTGGCAGATGACTCCAACGGTCGTAATATGCAATTCGTCAATAGCTGACATCCACGATGTTGAATCAGCAGTCGAGTGGTGGAGAGAGAGGGGCCATATGATTGGACAGGTAATTGTCAATGATTCGGGACAGGTTTGTCATCAAGCCGGAAGAGATGGATTTATTACAATTGAAGGTCCCGATGCTAAGTTCGACTTTGACTTTCTTGCAATCACACACAGAAAATCCTCGCGAGACGAAATATTGTCTGCGAGGATTCAACTAAGAGGTTCGAGTGAGAGAAGTAGAGTTCTAGAACATGAAATTGGCCATGCTCTAGGATGGAGTCACTGCAACAGGCGTGGTCACATTATGAATCCAGAGTGGTCAAGAGGCGGTTGGAATGACTCTGGCCTCGAGAAACAATAGCAGCTAAGACACTGCTTCCTGAATTTCATGGGACTTAGATTCAAGAATGTGTGAAACCATCATCTGAATATGACCTGAGTCCTGAAGACTTCGATGGACCTGGGAGACAGAATCTACTGACCATCTAACAGATATCTCATTCCACATTAAAACCATAGATTCAACTTTAGCCCCTCTCATTTCAAGGAGAACCCTGCTGATTTCATCCTCAGATGCAATGTGCTTATCCTTCATTTCACGACACCAGCGCCACATGGCCAGAAAGAATTGAGCCCTTTCCATACATTGCTTCAATCATTGCCTTGGCAGCCATTTGATCTGGAGCTTGAACGGTAATGGTTACTTGACCAGATGGGAAGCTAATTAGTGCCTTCCAAGTTTTCATTTTTTCTCCTCTTGATTTTCAGAAACTTCATCCTGAACATTGTTGTTAATTCTCTTTTCAGAAAGCTTTGCATTCGCTTCAGCTGACTTGCCTGTGGAGACTCCGTAGCAGATATCAGTCCCTTTTACAAAGAGTCCCCACTTTTCTTTGGAGATCTTTCTTGCTTCGTAGATCATTTTCTTCTTTGCCATTAATTCCTCCTGATAATATTATACCATGAGAAGGTATGAATTACACGCGATTGATATGCGTAGAGCTTTCAACTGAACCTGCTGAGGTTTGTCTAATGAAGCTAGAAGCTGCTTGCAGCTCAGCAATACTACGGGCACCTGTGTATGACATTCCACTTCTAACACCCGTCATAATTTCACTAATGATATCTTTGACATCTCCCTTTAGGGGAACTGTCGATGAAACACCTTCGATAGACGCTGTATGTCCCCTCCATTGAATTTGTGCGTCCTTGCTTGCCATTCCCCTATATGCTTTGCAGCGACCTCCATCAAGATAGATGATCTCACCAGGAGTCTCTGTTGCTCCTGCAAGCATTGATCCAAGCATAACCATATCAGCACCGGCAGCAAGAGCTTTGACAATATCTCCAGAATTCTTGATACCGCCGTCTGCAATTAGAAGTGAATCCCTATCAGTTTGAGAGCAATCCATGATAGACTGAAGGGTTGGGATACCGTGTCCGGTTTGAATTCTTGTAGAGCAGATCGAACCTCCTCCGACACCGACTCTAATTGAATCTGCTCCCCAGTCTGACAAATCATTGAATGCTTCAAGAGTTGCAACGTTTCCTGCCATTATGTGAACTTTATCTGCAAAAATCTTGCGCAGCTCCTGGATGGCAGACTTCATTAAGATGTGGTGACCGTGAGCGATATCGACACAAATGACTCTAGCACCTGCCTCTGACGCAGAAATTGCCCTATCAAGATAATCTCCAGAAACTCCAACAGCTACTCCGACCAGCCCGGTTATTGACTGCCTAAGAGTTTCTGAAACTAGAGACGACTGCCTCTCAATTGTGTTGTATCTGTGAATAATTCCAAGGCCTCCACAATCAATCATAGCACCAGCCATTGAGCTTTCAGTCACAGTATCCATTGGACTAGATACGATAGGGATCCCTAGTGTCGATGCACTGCTAAGCTTAACGTTTGTATTGACCTCTTTTCTAGATCGAATATCACTATACTGCGGCTTGAGAAGGACATCATCAAAGCAAAGACCCTGTTTAATTTTATTCAACTTTATTCTCCCAATTTTTCTTGTAGTCTTTCTTGACTTTTTTCTTAATAACTTTTCTTAGCCCTGGGTTGACTCTAAGGCACTGCGGAACAATTGAATGACGAATAATTGATCTCATAAATTTTTCATCATAGTTGCCAGGATCAGTAAGATATTCAACTTTATTTTTCTCACACCATCTAATGAATGATGCCTTTGGCGTCGTCAAAAAGGGTCTGATTACATTGCCCCTTCTATACGGAATCAATCTTGTGTTCCCATGGAGAGAGGTGAACAAATACCACTCAAGGCAGTCATCAAGATGATGGCCGGTCACAATATCACCTGGTATGCAGTCAAGCCACGCATACCTCTCATCTCTCCAGTGTTCTTCAAGAGACTTATCTATCGGCTTAGAAGGAAAAATTGAACCAATTATAACAGGAACTTTCTTCTTCTTGCACCAGTCAACGATAAACTCTCTCGCTTGGGTCCCGTGAGATGTTCCGTGATTAAAATATGCAACAGTTACATTCTTCTTTCCCTTTATTAGAAAGTCGACGATGGCCATTGAGTCTGGACCGCCGCTGCATGCAACTGTAATATCATTCGGAATCTTTCCAAGAATGCGAATCATTTTTTCCTCATGGTATATCATACCACAACAGTACTCGATTTACACGTCTTGATCTTTTGTGCTAATTAGAACTAGTTCAAAGTTTCCGTACATATAGCAGGCACCACTAACATAAACGTGAAAATACCTTTCAATGTACATTCCCCCATCGTCTTCGCTGAATACGGAAAAAGAAGAGTCTACAGGAACAGAATCAGCTTCCTCAACTAAAATTCCAAGCTTTCCGCACATGCTATCTCTCATATCTGTGCTAACTTTAACAAGATCGCCTGGCTTCATTTTTTAATTTAACTTTCTTGATCAACCATCTTTAATTTAAGAATTTGATCTGTTCCGTCTATTCCTTGATATTTTATCTCTTCGTCATGCTCTTCGTCAAGAGTTTGTCTATATAACCCGTCTAAAACAACCTCCTCTCCTTGCTTGACTTCATTTGTATCTCTATTTCTATAGACAGTTTTCTCCACCTTTCTAAAAAACCCATCTTCATCTCTGATAAATGAAAATATCTTTTCTTCCTTAACATCAAGCACAAGGCTTCTTATTTGCTTCATCTAATTGTAACCTACCTCAATTACTTCATCATTGTTGACCACGAGAATCAGCCCATGAGACATGACAAGGCTCTTCTCACAATCATATTCAGACAATAAAACAATTTCTGAACCCCTAAGTGCCCTGGCCATTTGCCTTGTTTGTGGGTTCCAGAACCATCCGTAACCACTTCCGCTAAGAATGCACTGGGGAACATTGTCTTCTGATGCTGAAGACAATAGAAGCTGATCTACTATCTCTTGAACTTCATCAGATTCCTCTATGATTGTATTCATCGGTTTTATTCTCCGGATATAGTCTAACTATATCGATTGAAAAAGTTAACGTCATCGATGTACAAACAGCATCCCGGGCTTAGGGTGAACTTGTATTGAATTTCCCTGAAGATATGACAGAAATTGATTGTCTGTTACGCCGATGTTTTCAATCTGGCCCGGGAAGATTATAGTAAACTTATCTCCAGGACTCCTCTTAATCCTAACTTGTCGAAGAGCTCTGTTTCCATTTTTCCCTCTACAAAAAACGGGCTGATATTCTATTTGAGCCGGCTCAAGACTGCTATACGGAACTTCAAGGACGTCACAAAGAAACCTCTCAATGGCTCTTTTAGTGACCTTCTTAACAAGGTCTGTGCCACTTAGGGTCGCTACTTTCTTTCCAGCTCTTCTAATTGTAATAGGAATTTTAGATCTCGCAATTGGATAAAAATAACTATAAGTCACTCATGCAAGATAACGGCTTCAAATATACATCAGTTAAAAAAACAACTCTAGAGAAAGCAGGGGACATGACACCGTACTTTAAAAGTCTAACCCTCCTGTCAGGGTCAAACGTTCTTTCACTAGTATGTGTTCTTTCAACTATGATCCCTACGGAATCAAGTGAGACACGCTTTCCCATATGGTTGGGGACATGAATATGTACGACGTCACCAACACTATACTGCACTACATCTTCCTATAGGTACCTGTTCTCGGATCTATCCTAATAACATTGCTATGCTGAGAGTGTTCTTCATCCTCTTCTCTTTCCCAGCCTCCTGGCGGGACACTGTCAAGAAGTGCTTGGACTCTTCTATTTAATTGACGCCTCTGGGCACGTGCCATCACAAATATACAGATAAAGATGGCAAATACTATCCAAGTAACTATGAACAGTGGGATAAAATTGCTGATCATCCTCTACTATCTCTCTTAAACATTTTAAAGAGGTTCCTAAACTTTTTGCCAGGGACACTATTGTAAACCTCTTCAGTATCGATATCGCTCCTTTCACAGATCTCAGCAAGAGCTCTTGCAACCTCTTCTGTAATGTCGTCGATTTCAATATTCATTTCATGAGTGATTTCATCAAATGATGTAATTGGCTTCGCTACCTTTTTCATATTCTCCCCCTTCTGATCTGGCTCCCCCTGTTGGACTTGAACCAACGACACCCGGATTAACAGTCCGGTGCTCTAACCAGCTGAGCTAAGGGGGAATACATACATCTAAAATAATACTAATGGATGAGCCCAATGTTTAAGCTCACCTCTCCATCTTAATAACCACATCCCCTTTTGGCGGGTCAAAGGCTAGAGATCTTCCGGGAACAATTACCCAGGCCCGTCTTAGACGGCTTGGGCCTGGGCTAGAGCACTCACCGTCTGTCAAGACAATGTATCCATCAAACTTTCCAGCATTTTCTCGTGCGTGCCTGGCGACGGCATTAAAGCTAGTCCCACCGTACCTGTGTCGAACAGGTGGGATATTTTGCCCCCTTCTCCATTCAATAGAGTTCTTCTCATCAACTTCAGTATCAAAGGGAAAGAGTGTAAAGTTGATCTTCTTTCCAAGGTTGTTAAGCTCTGCAAAGAGAAGTTCAATGCTATCAGATCCAACAGAACCAGATTGATCCATGTAGACGGCAATGTTTGCACTATGACCCCGTCGGATACCAGAGTGAATGTAGGGATACTTTCTATTAATCCTCTTCATAGTTCTACTCTTGTTCATCCGCTGGCTCCTTCCACAGAAGCTCTTAAGCAAAGTAGACCAGGGAATTGTATTGGAGACCATCTTTCTAAGATCCTCTCGAACAGATCCGGGAACAGATCCCCACTCTCCGCTACCATCACATCGCTTGACTGCCTCAGAGACAGCCTGCCGGATCTTGCCCTCTACGATCTGACGATCTTCGTCGGACATCTCATCCCACTCGCCGTGGTCATCAATCATTACCTCAATGCCATCTCCTTGGCCCTGAATGGCTTCAGAGATCTCTTGGTCCTCCTGAAGCTTTCCAAAGTACCACTCGCTTGCCATCCCCTTGGGAAGTGACTCAATCAGGTCAGAGACCTTCTTCCACTTTTCAAGCAGGGCAGGATCTTCAACCTTGCTAAGATCAAGTGCCTTTCCTGGCATAAGACCACCCTCAGGAAGCTCCTTCTCCCTGATGAGGCCGTTGATTGCAAGGTCAGTCCCCCAGTTCCAGAGAATATGTGGGTCTTTCTTTCTGGACGTTACGTGCTTGTAAATCCAGTGATAGCACTCATGCTTCATAAGCCCTCTAACTTGAATGGGCTTTAAGCTCGCAAGGAACTTCGGGTTCCAGAAGAGTGTGGGATCCTGGTCAACAACTCCGATCCCAGCGGTTGAAATATCAGCCTTTCTCTTATTGAACTTACGAAGAACATGGCTAAAGAATGGCTCGTGAAGCATTAGATTGATGAGGTGGGGATCCAGTTCAAATGATGCTGCTTCCTCATCGGAAACCTCGTCAACTGTGACAGGAACATCGGTTTCAGTAGTCTTACCTTTCATATTTCCTCCTACCCCTATTATAACACAATTGGGGGTTGCTTACATGCAACCCCCAGTATTTAACTATTGAAGATTTCGAGCTACTGTAACTGCTTCTAGAACAGCCTGACCCAAGAACTTGTGAAGACGAGTGATGTTATTAACCTCACCAGAATCCATCACGTTGTTCCAGAGAGAAACAAGCATCTCACCCGGAAGAGTCTTTGCGAATACAGAAATCCTCTTGCACTGCTCTGCTGTCCACTCATTATTCTTACAGTGCTCACTGATCTTGTCAATGATGGAATTAACCTTATCATTGCTCAGGTCACTGATCTTCTCAGAGAACTCTTCATAGCGATCAATGACGTCCTCTGCAGAGATTTGAAGATCGTAGTTCTTGACAAAATCAACAAAGGTGATTGCTGCCTCAGCTCCTACGAAACCAAGTGACATTGCATAGAATCCAGAGGGAGTATTCCTTCCGCAGATGGAAGAGGGAGTCATCCCAGCAGACTTTAAAGAAGTATCAATCCGCTCCCAGGAGCGGGGAGATGGGTAAACCTTTCCAGGCTCAATTTGCCCGACATGTCGAAGGTGAGCGGGATGGTGGCTGATAAAGTCCACAACAACCTCGTCAATCCCAGCTGCCTTGGCCCACTCAATCCAGTCCTTATCAGTTGGCTCGAGGTCAACAACCCAGAATCGATCCAGCAATGCAGGATCCATCTCATTGACCTGATAGTCAGCGGATGCGTTAACTGCGCAGAAGATACGAGTTTCTGGGTGAAGCTTATGACCATTCAGCTCACGGTCTAGAACGAGCTGGAAAGCACACTGCATCACTTCAGGGGTTGCCCGATTAACCTCATCAAGGAAGAGTGCAACAGGTTCCCGACAAGCTCGAAGCAGCCAGTCAACCGGTGCAAATCGAGTGACACCGTCAACAAGCTCCGGGAGTCCGATGATATCTCCCTCAGTCATCTGTGCGAGACGTCGGTCAATAAGGTCAATCCCGGTGGAGCCGTCTTCCAGATCGATTGCTGCTGCAACCTGTCGGAAAATCTGAGACTTACCAATTCCGTGGGGACCTCTCACGAGGATTGAAACGTCAGAAGGTAGCGAGGAAGCTACGTTAACAAAAGTCTTGATGTCCATTACATCTCCTTGGTTGTGTTTACTTTTCTATTATAAAACAAAACGTGCACAGTTACATGTGCTATTACCACTTTTTGCTTTGAATCCTTTTAAGCTTGCCGGCATAGACTGTCTTCTTTCCAGATGATGTCATCACAGTCATCAAACCAGAGCTGCTAGGCTTGCTAACAACAAGACCCCAGATATCTGAATCTGATTCTCTAACAAGGTCACCTACTTCAAACATCCACTGCTTCTTTCTTGTAGGTCTGGAGCTAGGATGGGCGGAAGTAGATCTAGAGTTGGTAAAAGCCTTCTTTAAATCTTTCTTATACTTTTTGGGAATAGCCATTAAGCCCCTCCTTTACTATTAATTGTAACACAAACATTAGCCAATTACATGCATGACATGCAGAAACTTATTTGAAAAACAATTGAAAGTATAGAGACAATAACACCTGCTATCGAAAGACAGACAGCTGTCTTTGCACATTTGTCAATCTCATCAACACGATTTAAGAGCTTCTTAAGAGCTTGAATTCTTGACATTCTTTTTTCTGTCATGGCACACCTCCTCCTCTACATTACATATTCAGAGAGAGGGGGATGCACGTCAATTTTAAGGTGGTCGCCATTTGACAGGCCTGGCTTAACAGACAGTGCTTCGCCGTCCCCCACGGCGGTCCCTCCGGGACACGGCATATTTTTTGCCACCCAATGGGAGCTTAGTCATGAGGATCGCGCCTCACTAGCTAGCGGCCAACTAGCAAAAGTTTAAGTGCACCAACTTTCTTCAGGTTGTTCAAGATCAGGTTGTTCTCTATAGTCAACTGTAATCTCTGTGCCGACAGGAAGGTCCCTGAGTGTATGCAATCTTCTAACGTTTCCGTCCATCACATTTGCACAATTCGGTTCCTCAGAGTGATTGTGGTATCTTCCGAGCTCGGTGACATCCCACCCACTCTCCGGCCTTCTGACGTGGCAGACACCAATCTCCTCTCCCTGTCTAAAATCTCTATCTGTAAATGCACCCATTCCCTGGATATCAGACTGTTGTATCACAAAATCTTTTCCAGTATTGTAGCCGAGACCGTAAGCCTCCTCGGGCCCCATGTCATCCAGATCACTGGGAGCAAGATGCATCTCAAGCTCTTCCCTAATGATTCTTCTTAGATCGGACCCTTTAATACGCATCAAACTCTCATTCGAGGAGGTAGAACTTCCATCTCAGATGCATAGTCTTCTGGTTGAACTCCAGCCCTCCAAGCATCGATGGGCATTCCATGCAACGCACTATTTCCGATCTGATACAGATTGCTATCATCTCCCGGGGTTGCTGTGGGCAAGCCTTTCGCTACAAGGACCTGGTTGGCCCAATCTAGAAATCTTGCCTGGACCCTACCCTGCATCGCCCGCGCCTCGAAATCATCAAACATAGCCTGTTCAGATTCAAGGTCTGATGCCTCGCAGAGAAGTGTACCTGCCATCTTGTTCCAGCGACCCAGATCTATACGGGATTCAGATAACTGGCTCAAATCCACATGTCCAGGAGGTAAGCCTCGAAGCTTTTCATCCAGGTCCATGTAACCTGTCGTACCCCCGGGCGGTCCGAGACCTTGTGCTTCTAGTGCAACCATCGAGAGCATGCTAGCCATCTGTTCTGGATCGTGAGTGTCACGTTCGAAATCGACGAGCAGTTTATTGTATGCTTTCTCAAAGTGGCCATAGTTATCAGGTGTGGCGAGATCTGACCTATATGCTTTAAGCTTATTCCAGGCTGCTCTCTGTCTCGGTCGCCAGTGGGCGGGAGGCTTGCTGGGTAAGATGTTCGCACTTGGATCCCCTCCATGTTGGGCATACGGGTCTCCATGGTATACTTCAGAAAGACTTGAAAACTCTTCCTTAATCATTCTCTTTAGGTCTGCTTTATTTATCTTCATCTCTCTCATTCCTACCATATTTTGTGGGACTGTGAAGTCTCCGCTGTCAACCTTAGCTCTTATCTCATCCAGTGCGCTGTCAACATATGATTCAAATGTCGGCTTATCAACATTCATAGTCTGATACTGTTGAGTTGTCTCCCACTCTGTAGTTAGCCCCTTCCAGTGGTTGATCTCCCCCATTGCAGATCTGACGATGGCATTTCTCATGAACGGCCCAGTGTCCTCAAGAGACATCTGAGTCCTGGGCGCTGGACCTGACTGAGCCTGAAATTGCTCTCTAATGATCTTCCTAAGCTGGCTGATCGTGATTTTCATTATTTGCATCCGCTGGGAAGGTGAGACCTAAGTGTCTCTTTATATTTGCTTAGCGGAGGCTGTGTCCAGTCTAGGTGCGGACAGTACTCCTCATAATCCTTCTGATCCTGAAGATATAACTCCAGCGCTCGGGCATCACGCTCAAGGTCATTCAGATCACCCATCAGCTTCTCAGCCGAAGGAATGAAGAGCATCACACTCGATATGATTGCTAGAGAGGGGAGGTTCATCAGTCTATCAGATCCTCTATCCTGTCTAGGATATCTCTCAAGTGCCTGAGGTCGCTCTCAACTCTGATTAGTGTTCTTGTCGCCTCCTCCTGCTCATCAACCTGCGCTTCCAGCGAGGCAACCTGACGTTCGAGATCTCCGATGTCGTTTCTCAACTGAGACACCTCAACGTTCACTGACCACACCCATCCAGCGAGGGGCATGACCAGGGCGCCGAGAACGACAGTAAATACCTTCCACATCATGTCTGGCTTCATGGCCTAATCTTCTCATAGTGCTGACGGCGAAGATCTTCGTATGTGAAGTCGTCGGAACCGTGTTGCATAGGAGCTGTCTCTGTCGGAAAGTCTTCCATCCCAAGCTCCGCGTCCATAGGATCATCGTATGGGTCTTGCTCGAAAGCTAGCATATCTGGCATGCCGACTGTCTTAGAAAGCTGATCAACTGCCTCAACACCGAGGTCTGCGTCTCCAGCAAGAAGCCCCCAAATTACCTGCTCATCACCGATCCTCTGTCTAAGAGAGTTGAGAGCATCAAGTGTATCAACATCCTGAGGTGATGAAAACCTGGGCATCGGCTCACCGACTTCGGAGATCATTCTCATCTCTCTGTTAATCATTGCACGAAGCTCTGTGATCGACATGATCTCCTGCTCTGCTGTAACTGCCTCTGATCCGCCTGCCTTGGAGTGGTCTATGGCATTAAAGACATTATCACCGCCGGCCCAGGCATCTTCACGTGCCTTGACGTCTGCAGCGGGCCCGCCTTTAAAATACGCACCGTCACCGTAGTTAGGCTCTTTCTTTTTTGCCTCTACGAGAATCCCGTCACCCCTGGCAGATTCTTCATAGTTGCCCTGAGTAATATTCTCAATAAAGTGTCTTGTCATATCTCTAAGGCTAAACTTGTCTTCGCTCATGATAGTCTCCTGCAAATAAATATTCTCGTTAAGTTGATTATCTTGAACAAAGACGAGGCGCAGTGTATTGTTTAAATGACACGGAGGAGTCATGAACAAGCAAACAGTCGCAGAACTAGTCGAAAGACTTACCAAAGTTAACAATGAAATCAAGCTTTTACAGGAAGATAGAAGAGAACTTCTTGCAGACTATAAGGAGAAACTTGACATCAGAGCATTTAAAGCAGCAATGAGAATTACGAAGATGAGAGAGGAGGTTGATGAAGCACAGCTTGACAATATTCTTCTCGTGATGGAAGATATGTAAAGATCACTTTAGAAATGAGCAAGCCCCGGAAATCCGGGGCTTTTTTATTTTGTGTGTCTGTCAGCAACAGAGGCCGAGGCCCAAGCATCAGGTTTAATCTTATACGAAAACCCGGCACCAAGGGCCCAGCCGCCAAGAGCATCCTTAAGATCTCTGGTCTTTGAGAGAGGTGTCGATCCGATGTCGATATGAATTTCAACAGGTGCATCTGGATTTGACTCCATTACCTTCATTCCGATCTCTATTGACCTTTCTACTTCACAGGTAATTCTGTGCCTGAGTGTATCTAGATTCTTATTTTTCTCAACTGTCCTTCTATAGAAGTATCTACCTCCTGACTGACCGTCTCCTCCATGAAGACAGATAGCGGATGCAAATGTGCATCCGTCAATCCTTAGCATGCTATCTGTCCCAATAAACACACTTCCGTTAAGCTTTACATGCTTCTTAATTTCCAATAGGACATCATTGAATTTCAGCTCATAGCCTTTACCAGAAATCCACGTGTCGTCCACTTTGCAATCCTTAGATTATTTTAAAATATAATAAAGAAGAGAAGATACTAGTCGCGCAAAGGACAATGATCCAGGTAATAATCACTCTTTGCATCTTTGATAGTGACTCAACCCTCTCTATCGAGCTCGTATCAGACAGGAAAGCTAGAGAATTTTCATGAGACTGAATGCTTTGTCCGTGTGAGTCTATAGATAGTTGAAATTTGTCATTAACCTCAATGATAGCGGAGCTATTCTCACCCATAAGATCTGATAGATTCTCAATTCTAGATTCAAGAGAGTTCATCCTTAATTCAAGAATCTCTATTGTATCTTTCTGATCATCAGCAAGAAATTGAAGATCTTCAATGATCTCCTCTAGCTTTTCAATCTTCTGATCATTTTTTTTGAGAAAGGAAAAAAGCATGTGGGTTCCTAAATTTAAGTATCTTGAAAAAGCTTTTTACTGATGTATTCTCTTAATAAACTCTCTTGCTTTACACTCAGAGAATCGTCAAAATCTTTTGTCGCCGTGCTGTATAGTCTTTCAAGATATCCATTCCTTCTGAGTATTTTAAAGGCAAGATTTTCTGTGGAAAATTCACCTGCTCTCTCGAGACCAGACTGCCTCATACTCCTTATCTTTTCTTTTATTCTATTAATCTTAGGAAGCCTATTTGGACTCTGAAGAACTTGATCGATCTCGTACATTAATGATTCAGCCTTGCACCTAATGGCCTGAAAATCTACGTCAGTATTGATAGGAGTGGGCTTGGTAATCCACTTATCACCTAGCACGCTATAGACGCCTGTTGAGTGATGGGGTTCACTTGCATCTTGGGCGTAAAGTTCAACCTCGTACCCCTTTATTCTAATGTCATGTTTATCATTCCATGTGGACTTCTTCGCCATCATATAATTTTTAACCAGATCATAATTTTCATCTACAGTAAAATAGTCTATTAAAAGATGAAGATCGATATCACTAAACTTTGTGTAATTAAAGTTAGCCAAGCTTCCTGTAAATGTTATATCAGCAACGGGAACGTTAATATCGAGTGATATGTAGAATTCATTTGCTATTCTTAGAAGCGCTTTTCTAATTTTAGAATTTAGCTTATAGTCTTCCCAAATTTCAGAATTAAGATCTTCATGAGGAAGCAGGGACTGTATTTGATCTTTGTGTATCATCGAAAATAACTGGTAACAGAATTAATTATCCCGCTGCCTTAGAAGTTATTAAAGATAAAAAGCAACTAAGAAACTTCTCTGTCCTGATATTCAGAAGCAAATCTAAATACTCCCGATACACACCCGATAGAAACAAGAGCTATAAGCCCTGTCGTGCTTCCAAAAATTCCTAATGCTGTTCCGCATATAATCAAAACTTCTGGTGACCCTATAGTAATTTTCACTTTAACTTCCTTTTGTTAATGGCGGAAGCGGTGAGATTCGAACTCACGGTAGGTTTCCCTACGCCGGTTTTCAAGACCGGTACCTTAAACCACTCGGTCACGCTTCCATTAAAATAATTCTTTTCAAACTTTCCACTTTCCAGATTCATTTCCAACACCCTTCCATCCCGGTCTTGCAGTCCGGGAATAAAGATCTAAGTACGGGCCCCTGCTTCTAGACTCAACAAATTTATAAAATTCTTCAGGCTTTCTAGAGTGCTGCCTTCGATCAGCTAGGATAAAATCCTTTGAACCACACAAGCCCTTTCCGTTTGGAACGGATTCAATGTCAGAATTACCTGAATATCTGGTTCTTCTTCCATGTCCTTTCCGATATCTAACTGCAAAGATGCACATCTCTGTATATCTCATTCCGTATGGGGTTGGGCTCCCAATATTTGACTTAACCCATGGTATCAGGGTTATAGGCTTAAAGCCAAGGTGTTCACAAACGTTCATGGCTGCAAGGATTCCCTGGTCCTTTCCGGCAGTGAAGGAGTTTATAGTCCACATATAAAGATGAGACTCTGGAGCAACGGGATATCGAGAAAACCAATCAGAGATTGTCCCAATAACTTCTCCCACAGTTTGAACGGGATAGTGCGTGGACGCCTGAAGTGTTGCATGCCCAACTCCTCCTGTTGACTTTTTCCAAGGCGGATCAATCACTACTGTCTTATACATTGAAATCTCATCTTCCTAAACTGGGAATGAGGCACCTATAGACCCGTGCCTCCCTGCGGTTAATTGCACTACTCTTCTGCAGTGTCGGATGAATCTTCAACAGTAGCTGTATCAGATCCAGAATCTTCATCTGAACCACTGCATGCAGAAATCATTCCACAAGCAATAATTGAAATAATATACTTCATTTTTCCCTCTCTATTGAAGATGAGGCACCTGTATCCCGTGCCTCCCTGCGGTTTTTTATTTACTCTTCTGTATTTTCGCTATTTTCTGTCGTGCCCGAATTCTTCGTCTCTTCTGTATTATTCTCAGAATTGTCTGTAGAGTTCGTGGTTGTCTCCGTCGTCTCACTTGTAGTACCACTCGTTTCAGTGGTCGTGTTATCACTGGTGGTATTCTCAGTAGCATTCTCAGCTGCTTCGGTTCCATCAGTAGTGTTGGCAGTCTCATCAGTTTCAACACATCCGACTGCAATTACAGCTGCAAGAGCAGCCAGCTTAGTTCTCCACATTTTATGTCTCCTTTTAGTGGGTATGGTGCGCAAGGTGGGACTTGAACCCACACGGATTATTCCACTGGATCCTAAATCCAGCGCGTCTACCAATTCCGCCACTCGCGCTTTGTTAACCATTTATGGATTATAACGTCAATCCATAAGTGTGTACAAGCTAATATCCGTTATAATTTGTCTCTTCTCTAAGCTTGAGAACTTCTTCCATAAGATCCGGAATCTTCTCCATGACAGTAAATGCAATTCTTGCAGCACTTAAAGAATCCTCATCTCCGCTAAGTCGCCCAACCCTGATCTCATTCCACTCTGTGTAAAGAAGTGCAATCTTCTGAAGGTCTTCTTGTGTCATAACTAATCCTAACCTAAGCCAATGTATTCGTTAAAGAATTCCAAATTTTCTATAAATCTCAGACAAAGCAACTGTATCATCAACAGCTGGGGCTGCCACTGTCGAACCTTTAAGCGCTATATCTTCCGCTGTGGGTTCATGTGGGGTGTAGTCAGCTGTCCTGTCTTCTGATCTCTGATACTTAAGCCTTATGAGGTCTTCAGGGGTCATATATCGAGGAGCTTCCCAATCTTTTCCTTGAAGCCCGTAGTGGGAGGTATGAGCCTCTTCAGCAGCGACGACTCCCTTAAAAGAGTAGTCTCGCTTGTCTGATCTCTGCTGCCCAAGAAAAAGTCTTTCGAGTTGCGCGTAAAGTTTTTCTGTCGCTGAGTCCTTTAGGTAGGCTTCTACTTTTTCCGGCGTCCTGGGACCGAGAGGGTCTGCAAGATAGTCAAATTGTGCCATTGCGTCTGCACGCTTAGCAAACTTATTAGCCTGATCACTGATGAATTCAAATTCTGCCTGTGGGTTATCTGCAGCAACATGAAGTGCAATGTCTAAAATATCTCGCCCTTCAAGCCGCTCAACTATTAAATCTATCGCCCTCTGTCTTTTCATCATCTCTCTCAGTGCACCATCTGAAGACTCGGTCAGCTTAATTGCTGTGTGAAGGTCTGTAGCTCTCTTATAGCCGAGATTGGTTGAAGCCTTGGTGATCGGTGCACCTCTCTTGGTTGCCTTCAATCTCTGCTTTCTCTTACCTTTTCTCTTTGGTCTCGTCTTACCGTGAACTACCTTCCACTTATCACCCTTTGTCTCATCAGCATACTCCTTGTTGCTGATTCCTTCTTCTTCCTTCTTCTTGAGCCAGCTTTCAAGGCTGTAGCCCATGGGAACTACATATTCAGCAAGAAGGGCTTCTCTTATATATTCTCTAAGTACATCATCCATCGAGGATCTCTCTACCTATTAAATATGCAATCTGTCTTCCAAAATCTACATCTGATGGGAAGTGAACCCCCCTGTCAATTCTTGATTGAGCAATCATCTCAGCAAGACTTAGGAAGTCTTCTGCGTGTTGAGGAAACTTTCTACCTAAGATCAAAGCGTGAACAAATGCCTGAATGGTATGACCGCTGGGATATGACGGGCTCTGTGCAGAGTCGAGATCATCCCCTCGCCATGGAATCCCAAGCCGCTCTGCTGTAGAAGTAGGCCTTTCTCTACCATACAGCTCCTTCATAGACATAGCGATGGGCCCTAGGGCGTTGTGGATTCTATCGTGAAAGTCAGAATCGTATGGCAGACCCTTGCCCTTAAGATACGTCTCAAATATTTCCCTCATATTCTCATCACATATTTTCTGAAGGGCTTGTGGGACTTTAGGGTTTTTGTGTTGTCTAATGACCTGCGCTAGATCTTCTATCTCTTCATGAGATCCTGGTGCTGGAGGTGGAATGCTTGGAATCTTCATTAATCCTCCCTCATCTCTGCCGGCCAGTCTTGCTGTGGCCATCTTGTCATTAGATAATACTGATAGATTTCACGAATTCTTGCCATAACTGGGCCCATCTCTTCCTCTGTATATCCCTTGTGAAGCGCAGTGGCATAAATGTTTTGTAATTCCCAGTCTATCACATCAGCAGCCTCTACTCCCTCCATCTTTGCCTGCAAGACCCAGTCTGAGACATGTGCTGGAGTCTCCGCCTTATCTACAAAGTATGCCTCAATGCTTTCAGGAGAAGCCCAGATAGAATCTTCATCTTTAATCTTTCTCTGGGTTGCCATAAGATCTTCTGTGGGCTGACCGGAGTGTTCTAGCTCGTGACGAATAGTTCCAACAATCTTGGACTCAAACCAGTCTACATCTTTATCAGTGTAGGAAGTAGGCATGAATAGGTTAAGAATAAGATCAGAGTTTCTCCTCTCTTCTGGCGATGCATTTAGGGAATACTCATAAGCAGCAGATGCGTTAAATTCTTGACTACCAATAGGAGGCTTCATTTTTATAATTACGTCTCTAAGCCACGTGACGTCGTCTGGGGGTGTGTAGTCAAGTCTAAATTCTAGCGGGAAGCTTCTGCCAGGTTTAGAAAAAAACGCCTTTATCTCTTCATCTTTAAGCGCAATTGTAGCTTCTCTACCTATTCTTCGAGCAGCTCTCTCTAGTTTTCGACCTGTTAGAGATTTTTCAATAAGAATCTCTCTCACATATTCACGAAGAATCTTCTCGCTTGACATTTCGACTGCGCCTCTTTGTGACAACCACATTATAATTATCTTGCTGTCGATGAGATTTTCTTCTATTTCTTTTCTTGTAAGGCCCTCGGACCTCTTTAATCACATTGCTGTGAAAGACAAAGCACTCAGCCTCCCCAGGCTTGTCAGTCTTTGGGTCCCACGGAACACAAGCTTTATTAAGGGCAACGAGGTCCTGATGTCTTATAATGACGGCAAAGAAGCCATACGGCTCTTTCGGATCAGACTTTATCGCCTTCACATGAATCTTCGGTCCTGCAGGCGTCTTCACCTCGTAGACCTTCCCGATTCTTATCTTTCTCTCTTTCCCACTCGTCAAGAGATTCTTCCCACTGTTTTAAAAAATGTAGACACCTACAAGTATCATTGATGCTAGCTGCCAGTTTATCAACGCCAATATTAACGCTGTAGTATGCGTCAAAACCGTCTCTTTCAATCTTGTCTATTAGACCTTCACATGTTTTTTTTAAAGCTTCAGCCTTGGCCTTGAGACTTTTAATTCTATAGCTTCTCTCAGAGAAAATCTTTTCTCTCAGCTCAGACATACTATTTCTTAATAACAAACAGAGCTATTCCATGCCACCAGTTTATATCTGGATGCTCGAGCCTTTTCTCTCTATCAGCGGGAAAAATTTGCCACTGGGCAAGAATCTTATATCCAAGCTCGCTAAACGCTTCAAATGTTCCTTCTCTCACAGCACCCTTTTCCCAATCGTCTATGACAGTAATAAAAGTATCACAAAGAGCATCGTTAAAATATGTGAATGCTTTCTTCTGTGACTCTTTTGAATGATGCCCGTCATAAAAGTAAACGTTTGCTTTTTCTTTTATTTCTTCAGAAACATCAATAGAGAAGCAATCAGCCTCTATGACTGTAAGCTTATCTTCTTTAAATCCGGGTATAAAGGTATCTAGATTCTTTTTAAACACACCCTTTGGATCATCACCCTCATTAAATTCAGACCAGTTATCAATTGCATAGGCGTGCTTAATTTGATTATAGTTTCCATAAAGAGAGGAAATTAAAGATGAGCCACAATAAGATCCAACCTCTAAATAAACACAATCTTCAAAGTTACTTAAGTTATTAAGCAGATGTCTAAATGACCTTCCTGTAAACCCTGGAAGAATATTGTGAAGTAGCATCTCACCTGAGAGATTTGATGACTTTGAAAAGCCTGCTGTAATAGAAGAAGCTGCTTGGACTATTAGTTTAGCAATATCTGCAAATCCCACAGATACTTTAAGATTCGGACCTGAGTCAAAAGCATAGATCGGCGGTGATGTCAAGTTACTGCCTTGGACTTTTTAATAACGAACAGGGCCATTCCATGCCACCAGTTCATATCTGGGTGCTCCATCGGCTTCTTCCGATCTGGCGGGGTAACTTCCCAACTTGCAAGAATATTATAGTTCAGCTCATTAAATGCTTCATGAGTTGCATCTCTAACTTTCTTCTTTTCCCAATCATCAACGACAGCAATAAAAGTATCATGAAAGACGTCATTAAAGTATGTGAATGCTTTCTTGTGATCATCGTACGTGTGCGCACCGTCATAAAAGTAAATGTCAATTTTTTCATCTATTTCTGACAGGTCAAGAGAAAAACAGTCTCCTTCAATTATCTTTAAGCTGTCGCTATACTCTGGTATATAGGCTTCTCTATTTTTAGAAAATCGTTCTTCAGGCTTACAATATTCTCTAAATTCTGACCAGTTGTCAATGGCATATGCTTTTTTAATTTTTCCATGATTTCCGTAGAGAGCGGAGACCAGAGATGATCCGCAAAATGTACCTACTTCAAGGTATGTGCAATTTTGCATTTTACAAAGACTGTTAAGAAGGTGCCTAAATGATCTTCCTGTAAATCCATTAAGTGAGTCTTGAGACTCCAGCTCCGCTGCCAGGCCTGACGCTTTAGAGAATCCTGTAGAAAATGCAACCAGGCACTGAGCAGTTAGCTGTTGCTCTCTCGCATAATTGATAGACACCTTTAGCTCATCATGTACCACGACTGATCCACTGTCATCTTTTCCTTCTAGTTCTGACATTTTTTTCCTAGTTTAAGTTTAAAATAGAATGGTACCCGGAGCCGGATTCGAACCGGCACGCCCTTACGAGCAGAAGATTTTAAGTCTCCTGTGTCTACCATTTCACCACCCGGGCATATAGGTATAGTACCCATAGGTGAATTTATTATATCATACTATTACTTTCTTTACATGTAATAGAAATTACTTATAAAAAAGGGGGATTGTCTCATGGATAACATTACATACCATCCAAAAGCCATTCTCAAAAAATCTGAATCTCTGACGATTTGGGAAAGTCACCTTCGATCCAAAGAAAATGATCTTAAGCATAGAGAGCTTGATTTAATTCAAATGAGAAGAGAAGTTAGATTTAAAGAAATCCAAATAGACGCAGAAAGAAGACGACATATTGTTCAAGTAATTTTAATGTTCTTCGTTGGAATGATCTCAGGTGCCCTCATAGCAAGCGCCCTTTAAGAGATTTTAGTGAGCATTCCAGAAGAAAGGCCATACACCTTTCCACATATAAAGACTTGAATCTTTCCATCTCTTCTAACATTTGTAACAAGCCCGACATCACCTGCTCGTGCTATGTGACCAGGCTTCATGACATAGTTAATGTTTTCATTAAGACTTACAAGATCTCCAGAAGATATAGTGCCCTTCATTACGCACCTGTATCGAGACCAGTGTCACCTGTATCTGATCCGCTTTCAACTGGAAAGTATCTATAGCCTACTTCAACTAACTCATTTCCACCAGGTATAACGGTAAAGTAGACTGTATTGTCTGCAGAAGAATAATACCAGTCATAATTTAGAGACCCATTAATAAAGACTCTGATTGATTCTTCAATTGCCTCATGAGTTAGGCTGATATATTCATAAGGTTCAAGACGAGAAGTTGCATCTATGACACCTGCTGACCAGTCTTCAGAGCATATGTCTACGATCTGTCCCGCAAAGTGATTTGTTGCCTCAATATACCTATCACCTGTATTCGTATCTGTTTGATTACATAGAGATTCAGCTGGGGGTACGTTGACTATGCTTGATAGAAATGATGAACCGCCCCGCTGAGTCTGGTACCAGCTCACATATTCACTAACAGATGGAAAGTGATCATCACTTTGTTCCTCTTCATCAGAAACAAAAACTACAAGAAGCGCTGCATCATGTCTGAGCCATGTTTGAGCATAAGAATTGTTGATAATATATTCATATGATGCATCAAACCCTTCTTCTCTGTGACCCCTTCCCATTCCTAGATACATGGATTCAGCATCTGCAACATCGTCACCGGGAACTAGAGGGAACTGAGATTCGATTGAAGCTGATCCTGGATCATTTGACATCATTGCAAGACGCCACCCAGACTCAGGTAGTGCGAGCATCATTGCTTCAATTCCTGCTAGCAGCTCTTCATCAAACCTATTCATTGATCCTGATGTGTCAATTACCCAGAGTATATCAACTCCATCAACACTTTGCGGCTGAGTAAAGGAATCTATCCATATTTCACCCGGATCTGTTGGTACCTCAACCTCAACGTAGACTGGAACTTCTATCTCTACTTCAACCTCTTCATAGACTGTTTCTACGACCGTTTCGGTTCCAGATCCAACGATGTAATAGTCCATGTTTGTAGTGCATCCTACTAGAAAAATCAGTAGCAAGAGCCTTGCAAACATATAGCCTCCCTTAAAATTACGTATAACGCAACTTAAGGGCTAGCTAAAAAAACTTAAAGGAAACTATAAAGGGTTACGAAAAGTTAACTTTATCTTTGATTAAATCATCTAGGCTTCTAATTGTTGTTTCAAGAATTGTAGCGACAGATCTCTCACTCATAATAGCATTTGGTGCTTCATTCGGATTGTTAAGCTTTTGATACTCATTGATTAGATGCTTCCGAAGCCTAACGATCTTTTTTACATCATTATCGTTCATTTTTTCTCCACAGATTCCAATAGAGCATAATATTTCACAGAAGTGCCTAAGTTAATTAAATCTTAAATTTTATACCAGCTGCTACTTCCATCTGATATCAATCTAAAAGCCTCGGCATTGCTAGAGAATTGAATAGACGTCGTCGATGGGTTTCCTTCAAAGTTATCAGATCCATCTCTCTGAATTGTGATGGCATTTGTCTGTGAATACCCGCCTGCATCTTTTATCACAACAACTCTACCGGCTGTTGACGCACTTGGCATTGTTATTGTAATTGCACTATTTATTCCGTTTTGTGCAGTAGGTCTAGTGTTGACTAGAATGGTATAGTCTCCATCTGCCACAGTGTAAGTTGTTCCGGGATCGTTTCCCGACCAGAGCACAGTCACAGGATATCGAAGTGTGCTTTCATCAATATCGCTACCCGTAATTGAGTCATCCTGTATTTGTGCTCCCCTTATTCCAGTTTTTCCTGCCATTTCTATTCCTTATGTGGAGCCACCGAGAGGACTCGAACCTCCGACCGGCTGATTACAAATCAGCTGCTCTACCAGCTGAGCTACGGTGGCACCATTCAATAATATTCAAACTTAACAAGATGTATCATTCAATTTCAACTATAAGACCTGACGCTATCCAGGCCTCAAGACCGTCAGCAGACCAGGAACGGATTCCGTCTTCTGATAGGCCTGTCATTGACATGACAGAAGCCGTGCCTAGAGTAATAATTGCAGATCTAATTTCTGAATCTCCAAATATTACTGTTGAATTTTCACAGCTCATTTCACACACAGCGTCTGTTGGATTTTCAAAGTCACAGTGATCAGAGCTTGCAACCCTAACAGACCGATAATCACTCATCATTCTGAATAAGTCTATCCCATTATTTTCTGCATTGCATGTAGAGGGCTCTCCAGCTATAAGGAATGCTGGGCATGATACACTTCCAGCGTGACTCTGGCCAATGTGATCATCAACACCTGGGATGTCTTCTGTATCTGTGGTATCTAGGCCGAGAACTCCAGCAGCATTTTTATCTTGTGATGCTGCTATGATAGCTGCCAAGCCTCCGGCCGAGTGCCCAGCATACACAGTGCTTGCTGAACCGTGCAGCGAAGCGAGCTCTACCATATTCCAACCATTCATCTCATGATCCACACCAAGCCAGATATTGTAGTGACAAAGCGTAGGAAGAAGAACCTCCGCACCCCAGGATGACAGGTGCTCAGCCCACCCTGTCATTACTCCAGAACCACGAGCAAATCCATGACCTAGAACAACAACAGGCGGGTCAGAAACTCCAGGAGAATATACGCTATAGACCATGCTAGGGCAATCTGTTACGCTTGCTGTGTGACTATCAACTGTCACTGAAAACGGTCCGGATTGAAGAAAGTCAGTGATCGGATCATCTACCTGTTCTTCTTCAACTGTATCTTCCTGACTGTCTTCGACTCCTGTCCCACTTTCCTCTAGCAGCTCTATGGAGCCGGTATCATTCTGAACTACTCCTGGTCGATGAATTATATCCACACCACAAGAAAGTGCGGCACAAAGGGATAGGCTTATTAAAAATACTCTTGTTTTCATATTGCACCTGCACTGTCCAGTGCTGCTAGAACTCCATCGATAGTCCAAAAAGCAGTGTAAATTTCGCTCTCAGCAATCCATCCACCCCACCATTGCTCAAGATACCATCTGTTGTTCCAAGATTTAGTTCTGATAGTTTGGTATGATAGAGTAATTGTTGTATCTTGACCGTACGCGCCATCGACCCAATCCCCAAGGAAAAATCCATTTAAAAGATCTTCTGTTTCTGTGTCGTAATAATATCGGAGATCTTCAATAAAATCAGGCGTAATCTCTATCATCAACTCTCCCAGCACAAAATAATCGTCTTTATGATCTTCAGTAGTTTCAATATCGACTAAAGAATAGGGTAGGTCGAGTGTGAGGTGAGCAACCATGGCTACAACTACTGCACGGGTACGAGAAGCCTCTGGATTATCTGCCAAATAGTAGTATTGGTTCCAGGCATATGAAGGTTGACCGCCCATCAGAGCCAGCTGAAGATTGGCCATGTAGCGTGATGCAAAATCTACAACAATTCTCTCACCCCACTCTTGATCTTCTATTTCTCCGCTCTCTATTGCTCTAATAATTCGATTAGTGATATGTCGATAAGTCGTTGGAAACATGCCCCAGGGGTCACTGCAACTCTCAAATAAGGTAGCAATTCCATCAATACGTTCGTATGTACTGTAGACAGTCTCAGAGTCAGTTACAGCTGCTAGTGCATACACCTGATGGGCAGCTTCGGCTGAGATCAATTCTCCATTACACATAAGCTGATCAACATGACCTGAGCTGATCTCGTGACGATCATAGTCTGCTTCTTGACCTGTGTCACCAGCCCCTGTATCTTCAACAACATCATCCGCGCAAGCAGAAATAAAAACAAGGAAAATAATCCTAATAATATACTTCATTATTTACTCCTAAGAGACAAATATACTCTTGAGTAAATTAATGTATACTGCTCACACTAAACCATTCACAGGTTTTGTAGAATCCAATCTTCTGCAGTTGCTGACAGCGGACCCTGTATGAATCTATTTATCTTCTGAATATCCTCAGAAGTAACTGCCGTCCCTCTCGGCTTTGTATTATCAATCTCGACAAACCGATCCTCACCAAACGCTGCCATGTACTCTGGAATTAGTGATGGGGTGGGCGGAGCTTCAGGCTTGTCTGGATTGATTCCCCCAAACAGTCTCCAGCATGTTCTTTCAACAGCAATATCGGCAAGCCCTCTTCCGGGTGGGTCAGCAAGGCCCCTCTCTCTATTCCTTCTGACCGACTCTTCTCTTGGAACATTGACTGCAATCATCATTGTTTCATATCCCAGCTTTTCTAAAATAGCCTTCTGCTCGAGTGTCTTGTTTAGAGACGCAGCTGTTCCATCGATTATAAGGCCGAGCCTTCCGTCTACGTAGAATTCTTGAGAGCTTTTCTTTGACAAGCTTCTTCCGGGCTTCAAGCCAAATTCTTCGGGGTCGAGACCCTGCCTCTCAGGTGTGACTCCATGCCATCCGGTAATGTTCTTTCTAGCCCTTGCTCCGAGCTTACCGGCTGCTGACTGCTGATCACTGGTAAAGTCCTGCTGATATCCCATCAGGCCGCTTGCTGTCAAATATCTATCAAGGGCATCATCTTGATTAACAATCTTCATACTGTTGGCTGCTAGAGTTGGAACATTGTTCAATACAAAGCCTATGACAGATCCCTTTCCAGACCCTGGACATCCCGCCATGAAGATTGCCTTAAATATCCCTTCATCTCTTGGGCCCTCTCTCAGGAGCTCTTCTCTGATAATTCTTCTAAGCTGCCTGCGTGAGATCTTCATAGACTATAAATATTGCTGACACATCCATTTAACAGGCTATAGTGGGGGCTCTCCGCACCTTATCTCAGTCACACCGTCTATAATTTCCGCATAGAAGTGAGATCCCTCTGAAACCTCGCATGGAAATAGGTCAATCGGAATATCAGCGTGATACGTCTCCTGATCATCAGTCTTAAATTCCACAGTAGCCATATTGCCCTCAATAACATCAACAACGCCCAGACAAAAAAGCGTTGCAACAAGTAAGTTACAAACTCTCATATTTTCCTCAATTTTCTACAGAGATTTTTCCGTTCACAAGGGCGCTGGAGCTCTGTACTTTCCCGCCTCCCACGTTAAATAAAACTTTACATCCGACTTCCTGGCATATCTCCCATTCTGGAATGTCCTCAGGAGCGGCTCTGTCTCCACCTTTGGTAAAGTAGGTTGGCCTAAGCTTTGCTATTGCACCCGTGACTGTCTGGCCCCCGTCGTCCCATATAACAGCTGCATCGACACCACGTATCCCAGCGATAATCTCTGCTCTTTCTTTTTCTGGCATAAAAGCAAAGCCCTTCTTCCTATCTAGAAATCCATCTCCGTTGACTATCACAACGACATATCCGCCATCTTTATCAGCCATGGATGTTGTATCTAAAATACATCTAAGGTGCCCAATATGAAGCGGGTCAAAACCTCCCGATGTCATGTAGATTGGGCACCGCTTTTCAAGCCAATCATTGTCAACACATTCCAGAAAATCTTCTATCGTCTCATATACTTTCATTAGAATCTTTCGTCCTTTACAATTCGCATCACTCGCCTGAGATGGCTAAAGTTTTCTTCATTATATCCAATGTCGGAGCCAAGTACAATATCATCATTTTTAATACTGTTAATAAGGCAGAGGTCTATTTCCCAGATTTTTTCCAGACTTCCCTTGACAAGAACGTCCCAGACCCTGCTGCCAAAGCCTAGACTCTCAACATCCTCTTCGCTATACTCAGCTGTTCTCTCTCTGAGGAGTATTCCAAATACATCATCATCAACAGCATTTTTTACTGATGGGTCAATTGCAGAATAAAGCCGAGCGACACCTGTTAGTCTAACTAAGTCTCCAGGTTTCAAGCTATCGTGAACTTGGGCATCGTGAGAGATTTACCTGTTGGGAGCCTTGGATCCCAATTCCACTCTGCATAAGTCGCTGGATCTCCTAGATCTTCTAGATAATCTTCTTTGCCGGTCCCTTCAATTTCTAGACCATCATCCATTACGGTGGCACTGGCAACAGCGAATCCATCGTCATCACGAGAAAATGATAATTGAACTGTGAACGATCCACTGACGTCGTCACGGTTTAATTTTGAAGAGTAATCTCTCCAAGTATTCGAGATGCTCTTGTTGATATCATCGGCGCGGACGAGCTCGTCGACATCATCTTCTTCTTCTTCTTCGTCGTCGTCTTCGTCTTCGTCTTCGTCTTCGTCTTGGTCGTCTTCTTCTTCTTCGTCTTCTTCGTCTTCATCATCAGCGTCGTCTTCGTCTTCTTCGTCCTCGTCTTCGTCGTCGCCCAGGGCATCAGCTCCCGGGGAGGCTTCAAGAATTAAGCTAATAAGCTCGTCCCTGACGATCTTTCTAAATTCACTAAGTCTTAATCTCATAGGATCCTCGCTTCAATCAATAAGTATTTACTTCACTAGTTAAAGTCATCTTCTTCAGGTGTCAGCATAAATTGTTCATATGTAACTCCATCGACCTCATATGTTCCGAGAGTTACACCGGGTGTTGACTTAAGGGTCTCTGCTATTGACTGTGTAATGGTAAGAAAGTCTGAGAACTCTTCTAGGGGAAGTGTGATTGTAACCCTCTCACTCACAGAAAAACTAACTGTCCCGGAAGATAGATCAAGCCAAGCGTAATCAGTTACTAGTTCGCCGTCTTTGTTTGACATTTTTCTCTTGAAACCTTTCTATGTTTGGCTCAAACCACGTCACAACGTCATCAGCAATAAGAACATTCCAGTAATCTTCGTGTGTAACGCATCGCTTTATTAGAACACCAATCTCAGAGTCTTCAGACTTTCGAGATGTATTTTTTACTATTTCACCGGGCAAGAATGTAGAAATCGTCATAGGCTACCCATCACTTCTTTGAAGTCTTAGATGGAGCTTTTTTCCTTGTTGACCTTCTAGCCCGTGGCTTTCTCTTAGGCACAGGGATTTCTTTAGTAGGAGTGGTAGCTTTCTTTTCTTTAGTGGGCTTCTGTACCACAGGCACCTCGGGAGGCAGTTCAGGTGGCAGTGGAGCCTCAGGTGGGCCAAGGATCGCTAGGACATCTTCATGAGATTCATGAGGTGGAATAACACCAGCCCTGAGCAGGTGCTTTCTCATGTCGCTATATGTTTTAATTTCATGATGAGCAGCCCAACCTAGAATCTTAAGAAATCTTCTATTTTTATAATCTTCCCATCTAATTCCCATCTGACATAATTCCTTCTAAGTTTTGAGAGATAATATCATTAAGTATGCTGAGAACAGAATTTACCTGATCTTCTGATAACAAGTCTCCCAAATCTTTAGAAATTTTATCTCTGAAACTGTTTGGAGAAGCGTAGTTTTGAATATTAGTCTCCATCTCACTAATAGACTTTGCACACACTTCCATTACTTTTTGGAGCTTGTCATCTGACCAGTCAAGAGACTCTAGAATTGCTGTTTGCTTCGAAATATTAGAAAGCTCATTAAAGAAAAACTCTAACAAGACTAAATCTCCAAATCCCTAATTGCTTCAGATACACCTAGTTGAAATCTAGGATCAATCGATACCTCATCAATCTTTTCTTGATTTGGGCTACAGTCATAAAGCGTAACCATATCTTCAGCAATTTTTCTCATTGCAGAAATAAAAACATTTCTAGCAGTTGAGTGATTCATCTTAAAACCATCTTCAGACATCTTTTCTGCAATCTCTCTATATCCGAGTCCTCCATCAGAACTGACAGTTGCATATCCTCTCTCAACCTTAAAGCCTTTGGGCATTGACATTTATTCTCTCCTTTGGTATAAGTTTATTTTTCTATACAGAGACGTTAAACTCTTCGTCTCTTTCAATGTCTTCATAGATTCCAAATCGAAGTCTTAGAATCTTTTCTTCTCTTGGCGAAAGCTTTCTTAAAGAGCTCTTAATCACCTCGAGTGTTTTTTGTCTATCGAGGGCTGCATCAGGCGTCTCTGTCCTGTCATCAGAGATAATCTCTTCAAACCTTCTTCCATTTTTTTCATCGCCGAGTGCAGCATCTAATGAAATTGAATTTTGAACAGCTGCAGATTCAAGACTAAGCTTGATCATCGCTTCTGTTACGCCAAGCAAGTCTGCAATCTCACTAGTAGTGGGCTGGTGTCGAAATTCATCTTCATATTCCTTGCAAATTCTTTTAATTTTCCATATTAAGCCAGAAGCATGAGCAGGAACTCTAACAGTCGACTTATGAGAGCTCAAGTGCCGACTCACAGACTGTCTAATCCACCAGCTGGCATATGTGCTAAATTTAAAACCTCGTCTCCAGTCAAATCGATCAACAGCTTTCATAAGCCCAATATTTGATTCCTGGATTAAGTCCTCTAAATCACAGCCCATTTTAGAATATTTTTTTGCAATACTGATCGCTAGTCGAAGATTACACTGAATCATTCTATCTCTAGCGTGAAGATCACCATTTTCAATGGCTTGAGAGAGAATAACTTCTTCTTCTCGAGTTAAAAGGTCGTATCTTGATACATCTTTAAAGTAATAGTTTAATATATTTGACATTTAATTTACAAATTGATAATTGAAATATTAATGACACAGAATTGTGTCACACTAAATATAGTCACGACAATAATAAAGGAAAGGCTTTATTTATTTCTTCGTGATCTTTTTTGAATAAATTCTTCATGAGCCCTTCGTCGCTTCTCTCTAATGAAGATTTCTCTCTGAAGATAACAGAGCTCGATTTCAAGATGTTTCTTGTTATCTTTTTGATTTTTATAGGTTAAAAGGTTTTTAATTTTAGAAGATTGACCATACAAATCTTCATCTGCCATAACTGAAATCTTATCAATGTTCAGCTTTCTCATAGATATCCTCTTTTTTAATGTTATCTAGTTGATTAAAAACAGCCATATTGGGATAGTTCCCAATTAATATTATAAATCACAATTACACTTTTTACACGTAGATCCAAGCATTTCTTTATATATTTTTTTAACCCTTCTAGAGGCAGTGTGTGTAAATAGAAATGGAACAAGAGAATGAACAAAGAGAGCAAAAGAAGCTATGCATGACTCACCGGACCACCTAAGTGATCTTTTCATATGATCAACATAGGAAATATTATTTTCTTTAAGATGAGAATCTAGAAGTCCCATATCACACCGCCATTAAATCAAAAAACGTTTTAACTACAAGCCCAACAAGAACAGAAATCACCATCCAGCTTACCTTTCTATAGGAGGCAAGCTGAGACTTCATAACAGCAAAGTCCTCTCCAAGCGCTGCTGGGATTCTTGAACAATGTGCTTCAAGAAGCTGAAGCCTTGTCTCTTGGTTGGAAGTGATATTTTTCATATCATCTAGTGATGTTTCTAGCTTGTTCATGCCCACCATAAGTTGCTCAATCTTTGCCTCGACATTTGCAGAAGAAACTTTAATCTCTGTTAAAGATTCCTGAAGCTTTCCTACCCATTCAGCGCTAGCATTAGACATTTTCTACCCTCCCTCTAAAGCGAAAACAAAACAAACAAAGCACAAGATTAATTAATCTGAACTTAGTACTTTTCTATAATATAAAAGTAAAGGAGTCTTGTGAACACTGAAGAAGAAAATCTATTATCTACGATCATAAGACAATAGGTTTTCCATTATGTAGAACCCTCTTACTGTTAACTGTAATTACTTTAACAATCTCTACACCAGGTAATTTTTTAATATTTTTGCAAAGGCTGTAAATGTTATCATAGTTCGTCTGACCGTCTTTCGGTAAAAACTTAACATAAACAATAAGAATAGAGTTTCCACCTCTTGTACTTCTAAGCACCTTATCACCCTGTCCGACAACAGAAACACCTTCAAGAACTCTAATTCTTGTTAAAGTGTCTGGAACATGACCGTCTGGATGCATTATTAGTCGCAACGTTGTCTTGGCAAGATTTACTTTAAGTCGAAAGTCTGCCTCAAGCAGAAGGTCAATAGCTGATCTTAAATCTTCTTCTTCCCTTTTCATTGCAAGAAGCCCCCGTGTGAATAAATATCATCCACAGTAGGTAAAATCTACAACTGATGAAACTCAGCTTGGTCCTCGTCTACCATCGTGCATCCGACAGTAAGCATCATAGATGCAGCTGAGGAAGCATTCTCCAGTGCAGTTCTAACAACCTTTAAAGGATCTATAATTCCCATCTCCATCATATCACCATACTCATCTGAAAATGCGTTGTAGCCAAGATTCTTTTTCATTCCAGTAACCCTGTCTAGAACAACATCCGGTGTTCCTCCAGAATTAATTACGATCTGTCTCAAGGGTTCAGAGCATGCTCTTCTTACAATCTGCCTTCCAGCCTCGAATCCAGACATAGCATCTGCATCATTATTAGAAAGTATGCTCGCTGCCCTAACAAGGGCAACTCCTCCGCCAGGTAAGATCCCTTCTTCTATTGCTGCCTGAGTAGCGTGAAGCGCATCATCAACCCTGTCTTTTCTCTCCCGTAATTCAACCTCTGTCGCACCACCAACCTTAAGAACAGCAACACCACCAGAGAGCTTCGAAAGCCTATCTTTTAAAATCAACTCCTCAGCCTCTTCAAGAGCGGGGGATTTAAGCTGCTCCCGTATTGAAGTGACTCTTTCCTTAACAGCTGATTGATCACCTGAACATCCGATAAAGACGGTATTGTTTTTTCCACATATTATCTTTTTACACGTTCCAAGGTTTTCAATGCTGGCTTCTTTAAGAGAGGTCCCTGTCGTATCCGAGACAATATCACAATCTAAAAGAACGGCGAGGTCTTGAAGCATCGCTATTCTGCTTTCTCCAAATCCAGGAGACTTAATTGCACAAGACTCAAGTGTCCCTTTAAGGTGATTAACAACAAGACCCTGCATTGCATCTCCGTCGACATCATCTGCAATTACAAACAAGGGATGACCTGATTCGAGAACGACTTCAAGAATGTGCATAATATCTTTAAGATTTGTAATTCTAGAATTAGAAAGTAAAACATAGGGATTCTTAATCTCAGATATCATCTTGTCTTGATTGTTGACAAAGTATGGAGACAGGTACCCTCTTTCAATATTCATTCCCTCTACAGTTGTTAAAGTAGTATTAAATCCTTTTGCCTCCTCAACTGTGATCACACCATCTCTTCCAACAGAGTTAATTGCCTCAACTAAAAGAGATCCAATTTCTGTCTCCCCGTTGGCTGAAATAGTACCAACATGTTCTATTTCTTTATCTGTTGTAACTTCAATAGAAAGCTCTCTTAGCTTGTCTATTACATCTGAGACTGCACTTTCGATACCCTTCTTAATTTCTGATGATTGAAATCCAGCAGCAAGCATCCGAACCCCCTCAGAAAATATTGATTGAGATAGAACTGTTGCTGTTGTGGTGCCGTCACCTGCAACTTCAGCCGTTCTAGAGGCTGCCTCTTTAATAATTTGAACACCTAGATTGTCAAACTTATCTTTTAAATTTACAGCCCTGGCAACTGTAACCCCATCTTTTGTCAGGATTGGCGAGCCAGATTGTTGCTCAATGACTACGTTTTGACCTCTTGGTCCCATAGTTATTTTAACTGCATTTGCCAAGATATTTACTCCGGTTAGGAGCCTCTCTCTTGCAGAAACATCAAACTTTATAATCTTATTTGTCTGAGACATTTTTACCCTTTAAGGATTTTCCGCTTAGATTCTGAAATAATTGAACCTGCATCGAGAACTCTTCGGGACTTTGTGAGAACATTTTCTGCAACCACTATATCTCCAACCTGTATTGCAACCTCACACTCCTGAAGAACGCCTTTGTCTCTTAGATCCTTGATATCAGAATCAGATAAAATCTTTTCAATGCTCATATTAGCCCCTCTATTTTTGACATATTAACCTTTCCTTTAATCCCATTTCCGAGATCTATCATTACTGTACTATCTAACTGGCTTCCGGTGTCCATGATATCAATAGCCTTTTTACTTATATCTTCATCATCACTGGAATTAAAAATTTCACTACTGGTCTCAAACTTTGAATTAGCAATTGCAATAGATTCATTAACAAGAGTATCTATTGCAGATGTTGCATTTTCTACCATTAAGGCTCTAATATCTTTTGAACTTGTAAATATTTCACAATCTATTTTTGAAAGATCGATCTTAGTGCCTTCAGAATTCGGAAGCTTAACGACATAAGAAACATTTTCTCCCTCAATGCTCTTTCTAACTATTTGCTCGACAATTTGAACCGGTGCTATTTTTTGGCTTTTGTTAATTAAGAGATATAAAATTTGACCAACATCATACACTTGAATTCTCCGACTAGAAAAGATACACTACAGAACAGAAAAAGTATAAAAAAATAGGAGACCTTTCGGCCTCCTAGTTTTAAACTATAGAAAAATAAATCACCGCTTTAAGCTATTGAGATATTCTTCTATATCACCCGTAAGGACAAGAAAGGTCTCCTTCCCGCCGGATTGTTTTGTATATGGTGATAAGTTAAGTCTCATTAACTCATCTCTTAGGCGATGCTCTTCTCTGTATCCGCCATATGTGGTATAAATCTGTACTAACCGCTCAATAACGGAAGGATGTAGCTGCATTATTTCTCCTGGCTATTTAAACCCGATTCCAAGTCCCGCAACAGCAACCTGTCCAGGCTTGCTGTGTTGAGGCTTATTATCACCGTACATCCAGTTTCTTGTAGTGTATAGGCCGCCGTCACCCATTTCTTCAACTATGCTACCAATCTCTTTTCTAATGGCATCTCTAAGTTGATTTTCTTCCTGCAACCTCTTGCTTGACAAGTTGTTTCGCTTAGCTCGCTCTTTCTTCATTCTAGAAATCTCTCTTCGAAGCATAGACTCATTAATCTCAACCATCTCTTCCATCGGGCCGCCAAGCTCTTCATCGGTGATGGCGTCATAGTCCTGCTCCTCAACTGGGGCGAGCGAATCGAGGGCTTCCGCGTCTTCATCACTCATCGTCATCTCATCACCGCCTCCTGGAGGATCATCAAGTTCTCCCATGGCGAATGGGTTGTTATCTTCATCGCCGCCCTCTGGAGGCTCGTCAAGCTCATTCAGGTCTCCTGAATACCAATCAACTCCCTCATCATGGCCCTCATCATGTCGGCTTTGATTTCCTGACTCATTTAGTGATCTTCTGTCTGAAGAAGTAGAAATTCCAGCAAGCTTTGCTAGTCTATTGGCATTGAAACGCATGATAAATCTCCTATACGCTGAATTAAATATTTCACAACTTTAGAAAATTCAATCAACTTTTATATGTTCTTGCTCTGTAGTTTCAGCTTCTAGGTTATTTCTAACCCTCCCGGTTATTGCAGAACCCTTTGCGGCAGCAACTCCAAGCGGCTCTAATCCCAGAGCGCCTCTAACAATATCGTAAATTGAAGGAGAAAGCTTATCTTTAAGAACAGCCATGTCTGCGTATTGGTGAAGATCCCACTCATATACGGGAACCTCTTCGCCCTCCAGCCCCGGTTCGTAATTTCCACTAGCACGACTTTCAAATATAAATAGCATTCTGGGCATATCTTCACCCAGTGGAACCATTATAAAGGGTATCTGGGAAGATACACCCTCCTGAGACTCTTCATACATGATCTCAGGAAACCAATTAGAAACTTTTTCTGTCATAGCAAACCTCCGCTAATATGTGTATTATGCCACAATTAAATCCAAAAGTTTATATTATATTTCTCTATAAAGCCGGCTCTGCTTCAAGGGGTCGAATTTGCTGCAGTGTTTCTTCATAGATTGGCTTTATTGCTACTAGGATTGCCTCTTGGACTTCGGGTGAATCAGAGGAAGTCTCGCTTACAATTCTATCAAGAGACCCCCCGATAACACCAGAAAAAATATCTGGAATTAAAACCCTTATTTGAGAAAATAAATCCTCAGACCCTGCCTGAATATCTTCGACAGTAACGTTTTCTCCAGTAATCTTTTTCACTCTTTGAGCAAGGACTTGCGGGGTAAAAGACCCTGATTCTCCGGGTTTTCCCATAAGAGAAGAAAGGCTTATAGCAAGTGAATTTAAATCTTGAGAAGACATGGCATCACGATACATTACCAATAGATTGTCCATGTCTAATCTGGCAGAATTTGACAATTCAGAAACTACTTCTGGAACCTGTGACACATCAATCTGTGGCAGCACTTCTTGAGCTGGGTCAGGAAGTTCACCCAATCCATCATCAGGCTCTTGAAGGTCATCAATCTCTGGATCAACCTCAACGACTTCAGGATCTATTTGACTCTGATCAATGGGCTCTAGATCGACAAGAGGCTCATCTTCTAAGGGTGTAGCCAAGATAGTTTCTTGTGCCTCTTCCTCTTCCTCTGCAGCCGCCTCAATCGCATCGTCAACTATTTTATCTGCCTCTGCCTCTTCTCCAGCCCTAGCCTCATCTGCCTCTAATAAAAAATCAAGCGACATATTTTCAAGACTGAACGTATCAAGTGAATAGTGAATGCTTTCTGTTGCAAGGCCAGTTGTCTGAAGAATTCCTGGACGCTGCTGCGTACGCCCGAGAAAACCTCGTGCCTTTCTAAGTGTTGTAGCTTGATTGGTCACGATGCTTTCATAATCCGGAGTCCCACCCCCAAGAAGTCCCTTCATCCCTTCAGCACCTATCTTAAATACTGATTCAGCTCCCTTGTAGGCAGCAACACCAGCGTAAGCAAGAGATGAGACAACACCTATGGCATGCCCTATTATCTTCTTAACAGAACCTATCCACCCAATAACGTCAGGCATAGTACCCACACCGACAGACTGACCGGCACGTCGGACGTCTCCTCGATCTTTTCGTTCAGCAATTAAAGACTCTCTAATAAACTGACGGATTAATTTTTCATTTGAGCTCACCAAACAACTCCCTTCTCTCAGCAAGTGTTCTTAGGACAAGCCTAACACCTGTTAGATCATGATAATAATTAATCAGCTCCTGCTCAAAATTATTAAGCCACTGCTCCTTTGTCTTAGGGTCTCTGGTGGAAAAATTCTTTCTAAGCCCTGAGGGTATTCCAAGCATGATCTGCTTCTTAATCATAACCCAGTCATCCATGTCGCCCGCGTAAGATGACACAAATTCAACTTGCTCCCTGATCCTGTCAGGAATCATCTATTCATTCCCAGCAAGAGCATCTCTCTGACGAACTCTCTTAGGAGCGATTCCCGAATCTTATCATACATGACAAATCCACTTTCTTGCCCTTGGGGCGACATCTGAACATCTCCAATTGTAATATCTTCCTTGTTAACAGCCCTAGCTGGATCAAGCATAACAGCAGCTTTTGCCCTATCTGCTATCACGATTTGAAATCTAAGGCCCATTATCGGCTTGACGGGAGATGATTCCGAGTCTCCAGCGGGAGGTGAAAGATATTTCTTAGGCCTTCCTGCAGAACCGGTTATAATTACTGTAGGTTTCTCATTTGGAGAGAGGTCATCAATAGAAGAGTAGACAGATCCAGGTATAGTGAGTGTTTTTGTGGATGGGTCCCATTCTCCTACGGGCTCATCGGCGTAATAGTCTCCTTTAAGGACAAGGTCTGCTCTATTTTCTCCAGACCCAAAGACAGCATGCTCCATAAACTCAGGACCCAAATACTCATCTGGAACTGTAAAGTTGGTTCTAATCTGTTGACCATCCTTTTCAACAACCATCTTAGAGCCCGCTTGATTTGGACCTGCTCCAACTATCTTTGCTATTCCCCCACCGTCAACCTCGACTCCAGAACCTTCCAGGGCCTGAAGGAGCGGGCTTAGCAGGGGAAAGGACATGTCCGCAGAGAGCCAGTGACCAGCATTTATCATTTTCATGCTGACACCTATCTCACTCTCACCTCCGTTGTACACAATGTCGACATCACTCTTTGAGGTAACTCCGCCCTTCTTTTCTGTTCCGGCAGCCTTGGCGCTAATAACTCCCTTAAGTGACGTATTATTCTTGCCTTTCCGATCCAGAAAGACAACAGTTAAAGGATAATCTCGACCGAGATCCGACTCATACGGGGGAAGCCCTTGCACAGCAAGATTTATGTCATCAGTGACTCTTTCTTCGCTTATAATCCCTAGAGACTTCGAGCCTCCTGCCCCTTGGACCTTAAATGCAAGTTTTTGATGAGGTGTAATGTCATCTTTCCCTGTCTTTGTAAACTGGCCAAGAGATTTAACAAACTCAATTGGACCAAGGCCCTGTGGGCCTTGCATGACCTGAACTTTTATTCCTTGATTTTTCACCATTTTCTGGAGAGCCTGAGCCCCTGACTCTCTCTGCTCCTGGTCTTTTCCAGAAATTAGTGAGAGGTTCTCAAGAAATGTAATTATCTCTCGATTGTGTGGATCATCTTTGAGAATTATACCTTGAATAAATTCTTCTGGATAAAGATCTCCGTCAATGGAAGCTTCTTTGCGAACGCTAATTGTAAAGTAGTCGCCTGTTCGGATCTTCTCCAGCATTATTAAAAATCTATCAGGCCTACCGGCACTGCTCTTTGGCTTTGATAGCTCTCCAGCAGTCAGCCCGACCCGATTGGCTTCTAGAAAAAGCTCTCTTATGTACTGTCTAAGAAGTGACTCAGAAATCATCATTATTGTATACCTGATTATCTAGTATACATATTCACTCTAAGACGTTCTTAATAGCGACTCATTAATATAGTTAGTCGCCCGTAGAGCCTCTCTGGGCATCTTTGACTCATAGTCTGCAATGTAATTCATGCCCGTTGCACCTGTGACTCTGTCGCTGAATTCACGCAAAACAGGCCTAATTCGTGCGTCCTTTACACAGTAGTTAACGAGACCCTTAAAGGTTCGGACATCTTCAGGTTGCGCCTTAAGCTTAAGGACCTTCATGATGTGCCGTGGACAGGTGATTCTACGCTCTAGAATCGGACCCCTGCCTCGCTTAATCATCATCCCACCTGGATAGGCTATGGTAATCTTAACATCCTCTCCTGAAGATTCAGTAATCTCTCTAGATCGATCCTTAGCAATCAGGCTAAGTAGAAGGTTTCTAAAGACACCCTTTACCTGGCCTCCCGACATAAGCCACGCAGTTCCGGAAGGATCTTGGCTTGTCATCACATCTATCTGAACATGTTCATTTAATTGGGTGCCTCTAATTGGGTACCTGACTGAGACAATTGATCCAACCTTCTTAACTTGGTCTAGACCGAGAGACTCAGATAGATATTCAAACACCTCATGCTTAAAGTATTTTGGATCTAGATCTCCGCAGCCTACGACCACATCCATGTCACCCAGAAGCTGTGATGTTGATCTACTGTCTGTGCTTCCCAGTGGGTGGCACTCAGTTATTCCAAGCTGACTAAGGTAGTCATCCCTAAATGAGCATAGCGTCTCTTCAACGTTCTCTCGCCTAATCATTGTAACAGTTGGATTTCCAAAAGCGTCCCTAAAAACCTTACCACCCATGCCAGTAATCCTCTTCAAAAAATGTCTTTGTCCAGTAGGTCTTCTTGGCAAAAGTTATGGGATCTTTGCCATAGGAAAATAGGGCATTCAATCTATTGACCGGTGTGAACATGCCTACAAGTTTGGTCTCCCTTCCCTTCCACTCAAATACAAAACCCTCTGTGGATTTTTCAATTAAATCCTCATTGGTCTCAATGCACTTAAGAAGAATTCTAACCTCATCTATCTGATCAACTGTTCCTATCAGGCGACTATTAACGAATGCCTCTCTGATAATTGTCATCCCTTTCTTAATCTGATCTGGGGGGTATGCTTCCAGCTTAAAGTCAATGGGTCTAAGAGTGATAGCGCCTATCTTCTGAATGGCATTATCAAATGGGATTCGGGCCTCTGCGACAATAAGCCTTCCTTTCTTTTGTAATTTTTTAAACTGATCCCAGGAGCCTGGCCTGCCATACTGCTTAAACTTTCCAGCAATCGGACCCTTGTTAAAGACGAGTCTTTTCGCTGCATCTCTTCTGATCTCAGGTGGAATAAAGGCGTACTTGGAGATGTGGGACTCAACTAGAGAAACCACAAGATCTCCAATTGTGTGGTCGTCATTCAAATTATGCTCGACAAGAATCCCGCCGAGTTCGTCACAAATATCTATAATTTCTTGAAAAGATACGTCGGGCTTTTTAAGATCGACCTTATGTGGATGTCTAATGGGTATTGTTGTAGACGTTCTTGCGGCATCGGAGAGAAGCGCCCTATAGTTGTCATTGTCAACCTTGGCATCTCTCTCAAGATCCCACCCTTGAATAAAGTAAATTCCCGAGTCCTTATAGGGAATAGTGTTCATATTTTTTGGATCTATTAGTGCAGTCTCAACAACAACAGTTCCATCTTTAAAGAATCCAGCGTGCCTCCTTGCAACATCTTTTAGGGAGGAATATGCATTTAGATACGCACGCCTTACGCTTTCTTTCTCTTCAATATCGTATTTTTCACAAATCCCGCGCTCATTAAGGCCACCTGACCTGATCGAGGAGAGAGTCACGCCCTTGAAGAAAAACCTGAGTTCACCGTTTATGACGGTGAATGTAAGGTTTTGTCCATCCATTTTTTCAACTGGATTCTTAATCAACCGGGTGTCTGCAGTAAAAAATGCATCAATCATTTCAAACAAATCACCAATTGGAAGATCTGTAAGCTCATAAATATTTTTAATATGTCCTCTCATCTAACCTCCGCAAAGCACTTTTAAAAATTCATCAGAAGACCTAATTCCATTATAATTAGTTTCAAACAGGAATGAAGGTACATAGTTTTTAACTGATTCTACATCTTTTTTAAGAACAGCCCTTCTTATAGCTGAGCCCCTGACCTTTACAAGATCTTCTATTTTCTTATTAGACAGAGTAGGGTAAAAATTTTTCATTGACATGGTCAATCTTTCAATATCTCCAGATGTAAAGAAAAGTCTATTATCCGACACAAGATTTCCAAAATACTTCTCTTCAAGGGGAGTTCCAATATATTTGGTAAACCTATGCTCATCATCCTCACCTGAATATACAGTTAACAGGTCGTTGCTATTTTTATCATTTTTAATTCTTTCAATTAGAAAAAATATCTCAACGAGAGGATTGGGAACACCTTTCTTAACAATGATCCTGTCTCCAAACATTTCATCTAATGAAGACTTAACAATATTAAAGATTCTCTCAGCCATCTCTTCTGTATAGAGAAAGTCCGAGTTTTTCTTTCTAGGTGAAACACCATAAAATAAATAAGTTATATCATTGTCATCCAGAGATAAAGATATTTTTGAAAAATGACCCGTTGTGAAAGGCTTGAACCCGCCTCCAAAGACACCTATTTTCATTTTCACACCAGTATTTATTAATCGTTCTTTTCTTCCAGCTCTCTTTCTGCCTTGTCAATTGCGCCCTTAAAAGAAGAATAGACAAATGACCTTAGTTCATCATCTGTTATCTCTCTAAACTCAGAGATCTTCATTGACTTTCTAACAATATTATAAAATTCAGGCGTGCAATCTATCTCAAGATTTCCGCCATTTCGTAGCTTAATAGTTCTTTTTTCCATAAGCTTATTATACAATATACTGTGCTATTTTACATGAGTACGGCTTATAAACCTAATTTCTCATCAGCTGCTTCAGCCGAGATCTAACTTCTGAAAGGTCTTGGCCGGCGCCCGCTTTAATTGGTGGAGATGTATCTTCTTCTCCCGGGGCAGGCTCTTCTTCTCTCCGATCTTCTTCGGGCTCTTCTTCAGATCCATCTGATTCTCCGCTAGATACATCAATAGAGGCTGGGGGTTCGGAGGGATCCTGGGCTTCTGTTCCTGAAACTTGACTTCGCATGAGTTGGTCAACTGTAGCTAGATATCCGAGAAGAAGCTCTTTCTCACTATCATCTAGTCGGTCAAGCCACGCTTCCATGTCCTGCTTTACTTCCTTTCCTTTGAGAGAGGGTGCAGCTCGAATATCATTAATCTGATCTCTGATCTTGTAATATGTTACGTCTGGAGATGTTTCAATCTGTTCTTCCTCGTCGCCTGCGGGCTCGGGTTCTCCCCCTTCTTCATCTCCTTCAGGCTCGGAGAGATCTGAGCCTTCTTCGTCAGCGGGAGGGTCTTCCCCTTCATCTTCTTCACCCGCTTCCTCTTCTTCCTGCTCTGATATCTCTCCGTACTTTCTAAGATCGTCTTGGATTCTTTTTGACATCGCCTCTTGGCGCTGTTTGAGAACACCCTCCCTGCCTTCGCTCTCTTCTTGAAGAATTGTTAAGAAACTCTCAAGTTGAGATGCATTCCCTATTCTAAAGATGCTCACTTCTTTCTCCCATACTTAATGGTATTTTGCCATCTCTCCCTATAGAGCTTATTATACCTTCTCTGGGGTGTTTCCTCAATTTTTTCAAGATCTTCCTTTGGCATTTGCTTAGCAGCATTTTCTCTCTTAACGATATCCTTGATAAACTTATCAAACTTAAACTTGCTCATTTTTTCTGCCCTCCAAGACATTATTAACTATTTCAATCAAGACAAATAGTCAACTCAACATTGTGATCATATGAAGATAAATTTACCTTAACGCCTGTGTTTTCTAAATTAATTTTCTCAAAGCTTAGCAAATTTAAGTCACCATGCTTAACGTACAGTGATCCTTTAAGATTGCCTCTCACAAGAAGCTTAACAAGCTCTGTTGTTGAATTAAATGAAATTTTAACTTTTTTTTCTGCTCTTGCAAATTCATTAATTTCAAATGAAAATGCTCTGTTGTCAATAAAGATCTGACCAATGAACAAAGTGCTAGCGTCAGTTGCATCTCCAGATAAACATCTTGGATCAATCTTTCCTACAAGAGAGTCGCTCATCATAACAGTCATAGCTGATCCTCACCTTGCTGGTCGGAAATATAAAAGTCTTGAATATCTCTGTATAAATTGTCACAAAAGCCAGCCAGCTCTTTATCCAGCTCTGTAACCTCATTAACATTATGTGTATAAGTTTCAATCTTAACATCGCTACCTTCGATAATAATTCTGGCATGATGTCCCATTTCCTCTTGCTCAAAGATTAAGTGTGTCACAAAATCTTTTACCATTCTAGGATCGTTAAAGGAAAACACCCGAGTTAATCTTTCAACCTCGCCGTCGCTTACAACCATCCACTCAGACCTGCTAACAGCAACAGGAAGCTCTCCGATCACACCGGGAGAAAGATTTCCTAAAATTGAATCTATTCCTTTCATTTTCATATCACTCTCCTCCTGCAAGATTGACCTTCCAACAACTTCTAAGAGTGACTGCATTAGAATATCCCCTGTAGTATTATACTCAAACTTCCGGATTACTTAAAGCTTTTTGAATGGAATTCTTAACCTTGGCTGGTTCCTCAATCCTTTGAGCGTACTGTTGAGCAAGCGCGGTAGAATTAGCTGGATCAGCCGACCAAGCTCGAGCTCTTTCTAGTGCTTGTGAGAATTGAATCGGTGTCATTCCAGCTGCAATCTTTGCCTTAGCAGATTTTGAATTTGGACTAGTCTCTCCAATTAGCATCTTTGCAAATACTTGCTTGGGGTCTTGAATTCCCATTTCTGAGAGTATGACTCCCGCCTGTACCTTCCACGCCTTTAAGAAATCATTGACAAAGGGTTGAAAGAATATTAGTTTAAAGTAAGTCCTAAAGTGATCGCCCGACATCTCAGGAGCTATTCTTGATGACCTAACAATCTGATTGACCTGATTTCTATCAACTCCCAAACTAAAAGATCTCATTCCTCGCTTAAACGTTTGAAGAGCTCTTCCTTTAATTGTTTCCATGACGTCAGGAGGAATTGCCATACTTTCAAGATAATACTTAATCATCGGCTTAAAGGCAAACTGTCTAGCACCTGCTGCTGATGCAAACCCCTCTTCCTTTGCTATTTGCGTCCAGAGATCTGATAGGTCTTTTGGTGCAGCAACGACTTCTTCTTCCTCTGCAGCATCTTGAGCTCGAAGGGCTTGAATTTCCCTTTCTGATTCTCTTCTTGCTCTAAGTTCTTCAGCTGCACCCGATTTAGATAAGATCATCTGTGCCATTTCTTGATATGCATTAATCATATTCTGGTCTGTCTCAGATTCAGATCTTCTAACTAGTTCAGCGGCAACGTCTTCTTGTGTGGCTGGCGGCGCCATCCACTCACCTGTTTGTGAGTCTTTTTCACCCTTGAGCATCCTAAGAGCTATCTGATCAACAGCTTTATTTGCATCAAGCTGCTCTTGACTCCAGTCAGTGGGAGGGGGCTCTGACTGTACCGGTGTCACGGACTTCATAACAGCCTGTGTCACTCCGTGCCTAACCATATCAATTTGATCTGGTGTAAGATTGTATCTGCTAAAAATTTGAGAAACCGCAGGATCAACATCGGCAGGACCTATCTTTTGACGGAGCTGGATTTGCATCATATCGGGTGACTGAGGCCTTTGTCCGGTTCCTCCTAGAACTTTTCCGACTGTTGTGTATCCAAAGTTTATGGATCTTAAATGGTCTAATACACCTTGAATAGCATCTTCAACAGAGGGAGCATCATCCTGCTCTGCAAGAAGCCTACGAATTGACTCTCTTATCTGATCTTCGGCTGACTTCTTTTCAAACTTTTCTAAATCAGGGCTATAGTCTATAAGCCTTACACCGCTGCTCCCGTCAAGATCTCCTCGAAGTCTGGCTTCCTCTCTATCTAGTGCCTTATCAAGAAGCTTATGAAGCTGCCTATAGTAGTACTCAATCTGGTGAGAAGGAACTTCTCTTGCAATAACAGAGGCTGAATTTCCAAGCTCAACTGATGAAGCGGGGATAAATTCTGGGTCTTCAACCGGTGGTTCGTCAACAGAAAGCTGAACTGCCATCTGCTCTCTTGGGACTATTGGTTCGTCTTCATCGTCTTTGGCAGGAATTTCAGAAATATTTGCAGTATGAAAACTTCTTTCTTCATTAACCATTGACTTAATAAAGTCTTCTAGAGCCCTTCTATCAATAATTACATTCATATTCTAACCCTCAAAGGATAAATATGGACCAATGGTTTAATTTGCTGACGAAGAGATTGAATTTAAAATCCAAACTGATAGTGCAGTCATCCCTATCCCAGCTGCTGTCCCGACGCCGAACCAAACAGCGTTCTTATTTCCCGAAGCTCTCCTCAGTCTATCATATAAAAAGTTCACTTCTTCACGCTTGATATTCATGTGCATATCATATCTTTCCTGACATGCATTGGAAGAGATCTCTGACCTTTCTATTTGAAGATTTAGCTCAGCCTCCCTTAGCCCGACCTCTCTATCGATCCTTATCTGGCATGCAGCATCTTGATTTTCTAACTGAACAAGTATGTCAGCTGCTGCCCTTGTGCTAAAAAGTGTACCATCAAAGGGTGCAACCTCACCCTCTTCAATTGACACTATGACTGCCCCTACTTCGTCATCTGCCTGTGCGGTTGAAGAGAAGATCCCAAGTGAAAGAAGAACCATCAGAGATCTTAATAACATTTTTTACTCCACATGAATTTCAAATCCAGTAAGCTCAGAGAGTCTTCTCGTAATTTCATCTGGATCTTTTTTATTTTTCTTGACTAGAGACTCTATTTCCTTCTTCTTCTTTTCATCGAGTTCTTGATTTGATTTCTCATATTCCTCCTCGACTTTTTTCATAGTCTCAATCATTCTATCTTCTGCTTTCTTGAGCTCTTCTTTTTCATTTTCATGTATATCCTGTAACGCTTTCATCTCTTGTTCATGAAGCTTTCTAGAATTTTCCAGAACCTTTGACATTGAAGATGTCTTTGCTCTCTGCGTCGCATACACAAAAATGACCAGAATGGCGCCTAGAACAAGCTCCCAATGTGCTTTAATCCATATCCAAGATTTCTTAAGATAGTATTTTAGCCTTAACCATGTCAGCATTTCTAACCATTCTTTCCATGCTTCCATGAAATCGCAGCGTCAATAACTGTTTGACCGCCAATATAGATCATTGCAATCATACCCCAAGAGTCAGCATCTAAAAAATTATAAACAAGTAATCCTGTGGCTGCTAAAAACACAAAGAACTTTCTTGAGATTAGTCGTCCCATTATCCTATCCAGAAAGCCAAGTTTTTCACCTTCTGCTATCGCCTTAACTTCTCTCATGACAATTTCATCATCACCCATAGTATCTCTCCTTAATGAAATATATCATCATCGTCAACTTTGTGAAATGAATAATCACTTTCCATATCTTCTATGGATATTTCTGTTAGGTCTGAATTGCTAAAATTCTTTATTCTATCTACCTCTAGGGTAAGCTCTTTTTGAACTGAAGTTAATCCGTACTGATTGACAGCGACCTGCTGAATGACTTCACTGTGGATGTCTTGAATCTTAGAAATTTTTACTATAATTTCTGAAATTGAATCTATGTGACTGGAGTCTTCAATAATCTTTGAGAACTTCTTTGGCTTCATTGAAAAAAGCTTCCATAAATTTCTTAAAAAATAAAAAAGTCTCATACACTACTCCGAAGACAGAGGGTTGTCTGTCTCAATCACACTAAATATTGACTCTGCATCAGTGTCAGAAAGCCTTCCAATTGCCTTATCTCTCTTCTTTTTTTGAATTTCTTCAAGTATGTCAATCATATCTGGATTTGCCACTGCAATTCTTTGAACTATCTCTTCAAGAACCTCTTGCATTGAAAGGCTATGCTTAAAGCATGCAATTCTAAAATGCGAATGGGTCTCTCGCAACAGGGAAAAGTGAACTGACTTCTTTGTTTCAAAATCAATAAGCTTATCATTCATCTCAAGTCACTAGTCTCCGCCAGTAGCGGGCAAGCCTTCAGGGTCACCAATAGCACCGATTCCTGGCTCTCTCCCACCAGCAAGTGCAGAAGCAGGTTCTCTAATAGGGGCTATATTGAAATCAAAGTTTGTATCTAGAATATTTTTAAATTCATCTATATAACCTTGGTCATAATTTTCGTCTAAGAAGTTAATAGCTCTATTTATTATAACAGTAGGGATATCTAGTCTAGCTCGGTATCCCAAGGCTAGTTGGGCAACTTTTTTAGTAAAAGAGTCAATATTCATTGCAGGACGCTTGGCAGGCTCTACAGGAGCAGATACATCGATATCTTCGCTTCCGACGGGATCTTCAACTCCTGGGTCTTCCGGGGCTAGATTTTCATCTTGCTCAAATAGAAATGCTGATAGATTAAGATTGCTCAATGACTCAGTGACAAGATCATCTGAGCTGACTATTGAACTAGCCTCGAAGTCAATCATGTGTGAGTCAATTTGATCGTCAACTGAATCCATAGACAGCCTGACTTTTGTCGAAGCATCTGCCATTGAAACAGGTTGATTTTCTTCATCCTGCTCTAGGATCATCTTCCTAAGATCATTAATTGAAATTTTCATGAGAACCTCAGTGCTTGTGCAATCTTTTCTGCTCTTTCAAACCTTGACTCAATTACAGGCCAGTTGAGCTGTTTCATCATTCCATAGGTATATGTCTTAGCATCCTTAAGATAATCTCTATAATATGCATGCTGCCAAACGTCCATCACTATAATCGGATATCCGCCAAATGGAACATTTAGACTGTGAAGGTCAACAATAGTATTGACATACCTTTGCAAGTATGTATTAAAATAGGTCACAGCCCAGCCGCAGCGAGATGCCATACAGCAAGCTATAAAATCTTTTTGCCAGGCATCGAACGTTCCAAAGTCACGCTCCAGCCTCATATATGCCAAAGAGTCCATTCCGATTTGACTGTGTAGATCGCTAATATTTGCAAAATAAAGCTCATGCAAATAAATGGCATTCATGTTATATGTTTCATCAATCTTAAGTGCTCTGTACTGAGAATGATTTGAGCTTACCTCTTCTCTATTTGCTGAGTCCAGCTGAGCACTGATTTTATTGAAATCATCAATGTATTGCTCGTAAAGCTCAAGATGGTTTGTCTTATTTTGCTTACTTAAAAGCTCAGTGGGCAAATTAAACACCTTGTCTTGAGCGACATATGCTTCTTTGACTAAATTATTTCCCGGAATATCAGTCTCAGCATCAGTAGTGGGTTCTTCTTTATCAATTCCCAGGGTTTCTCTTATGTTCTTAATGATTTCTTCTTCTGTGATCATTGAAACTACATCCTTTCATATTTAGAAATATCTGATGAAGGTATGGCATAATAGTCACCGTTTTCATCATCTTTAACTATTAAGACAGCCCCATCGGGTCGATCCAATAGCTTAACACAGGTGTAAGTATATCCTGAGTCTTTGTTTCGTATCTTAAACCCCTTGCTTATTAGGGAGGTTCTATCGTCTCCCACACCTGCAAATAGGGAAATACCATCCCCTTCGGAGATATCAGAGTCTTTCTTCTTTCTTTCAGACTCTATTATTTTTAAAATATTGCTTTTAGACAAGACAGTTGTCACCTAAATTCTCCAAGATATAAATTAATTATCATCCTTAGAGATAAACTTAACTACTTCTATCTCAGCATCTCTTAAGATTTCTAAAGAAGTTAAGTCCCTATAGTCTTCTGAATATACCACAGTAGAGATTCCTGAGTTGACAATTGCTTTTGCGCACATCCTGCACGGGCTTAGGGTGACATACATAATCTTCTTTTTAGGGTTGTTATAATCCATCTTAAGAAGGGCGTTAATTTCAGCATGAATCATTCCCGACTCTCCTGGAGAAGATGACTCTACTTCATTCGGGCCCCCCATATAGTTTCCATTATATCCGACAGCAAGAACTTGAGTATTATCATCTGTCACAACAACAGCCCCCACTTGGTGCCTTTGATCAACCGATCTTCTTGCTATTGAATAGGAAAAATCCATCCATATCTGGTGCCACGTAGGTCTCATTTGTCTTCCCTCTCTACAGTAAGTTAGAATAAATTGTAGAATAGCTTTTATTGTATTTAAATTTTTCAAAATCCTTTTCATAAAATTTTAAAAATTCACTGAGCACATTTGGAAATCTTTCCCACGGAACTCTAATATCTGGAACGTCCTTAAGCGACACGTTCTCCCGAGGGAGAGAAGTTGATGGAGATATTATTTTTCTTCTCTGCAACTCAGACAAAAGTTCAGGTATTTGATCTTCTATCCTATACCAGTCTGTTCCTTCTCCGATAAATTCAAATTGGCTTCTAAAGTGATTATCATCTACCCCGGGTCCATTTTTAGGAATTACATTTTTAAAAAGATCTGTTACCCAGTCAATAAATCCCAGTGGGTGGGGATATTCAATTCCAAACTCTTTTGCCTGCTGCTTTGCTTTAGAAAATATTCTATCGTATGGGTTTCTAACAATAGTAAATTCATACTCCCACGTTCTATCCCAAAGATCCCTTAGGGCTCTATGCTGATGCTTGGACCGCTTATTGTCAGATACTTGAATCTCTCTAGACATTCTAGTCGGAAGAGGTCTATCTTTTTCAGCAATCTTCCACCCCTGGCTTTCGATCATCTTTCTAACAGAGCTTCCGCCAGCCTTTGGAATGTGAACAAATAAAATTCTTCTTCCTTCACGTTCGTATATTGATGACATTATTCCTCATCTTTAGATGACTCAATTTTATCTAAGATCTCTTCAACCTTGGCAACTGCCTCCTTGTCGCTCTCTTCTGCTAGAGCACTCTGAATTTTCTTAAGCTCTTCGCGAGCAGCTGAGGTGTCAACAGGCTCCTCTTCGACAGGCTCCTCTTCGGGGTCAAAGATATCATCAACACAAAGCTCGCCGCTTATCTGAAATCCTGCAGCTTTTTTGTGACCACCGCCTCCAAAACTCTTTGCAATCTCAGAAACATCAACTGCATCATGAAAAGCCCTTAGGCTTACCTTGTTGATTCTATCCTCATGATCATAATACCATATAACAGCAAAGTCGCAATCAGGTGCAAGCCTAGCTCCGATCTCAGACATCCAGTGAGAAGAATTAACTACTATGACCTTCATTCCCTTATATTTTCTTACAACTGCCTTTTCACAAACCTTTTTAATGACTGTTTTACTATAAGCAAGTATGTAAGATCCACGCTTAACAGCATCATCAAACACAGAATCATCTTCAAACTTCTCAAACTCTTCAAACTCGAATGGCACCATGTCAAATGCAGCACTAAACTCTTTTGAATAATCAAGCTCCCACTTCCAAAGATCTCGATCCTGAATATACTTGATAAACTTCGGCGGCTCTTTTCCTGGGTGAAACCACTCCCATGCAAGCATTGCTCCGGATTTTGTCATATCAAAATGTGTGTTCGATATATCGTGAAGCTCTACCATCGCAGACTTATGGTGATCAATGACCAGCAATGAGTTTGCTTCATCAATCATCTTCTTTGTCGTGGCATTGTCAAAGGAAAAATCTAAGATTACCACATTTTTTCCTTTGACATCTGGTGGAGGTGTGCCATGTTTGCAAGCGTAGTATTCTGTTCTATTTCCTAAAAACTTCCAGGCTGAATAAGCCGCACCGAATCCGTCAGTACAGTTTGCATGGTAAATTACACAATTCACACTGCTTGGTTCAATCATTTTTTACCCACCTGAAACAATAAGTTCATCAATATCTATTTTGACTGATTCATAAAACTGTGATGAAACCAGGATCTTGGCTCATAGAGCTCAGAGCCACCGACAGTAATTTCATCAAGACCAGAAAGCTTTCTGTGTGTATAGTACGCATCCTGCCCGGAAATTGGACACACAGCGGGACAAACCTCAATCTTTGTTGCCCATGGCATCATGTCTCTAATTTCCTCAAAAACATTTCCACTAGCAGAAAGCTGAAGTGAAGATACTACAACAGTCTTTCCCTCTCTAAAGAGGGAGAGAAGTGCTGATGCAGAACCATCTATCATAAAAGCCTCATCTACGGCAATAACATGAATATTTTCTTTATCCTGTAGATATTTTAATATATCTTCACCAGTTTTTACACATGTGGCTGAAATCTTTCCCCCTGAATGTGTACAGATCTCACCTAAAGAATACCTGTCGTCCATTGCAGGCTTAAAGCAGACAATATTTCTATTTTGATATCTAAATCGATCTAGAGTTGCCATAAGCCTGGTCGTCTTAGATCCAAACATGGGACCAGTAAAAATTATAAATTCAGGAATTCTCAACTATAACCTCCGCAAGGTGTGCAAATGACTTATCCTCTCTTCCATAGTCGTCAATAATTCTAATTACACTATGATTTCTAGTGTCCCCTATTTCAAATATTATTGAATCTACTTCGGCTGTTATTCTATATGGACACTCAGATTGAATATTTAAGCACTCACCTTGAGACAGCGTCATCTTTCTCATTGGATGATTTGAAGGGTCTTCAAAAAATCCCTGATCTGCACAGTCAACAGAAACTCTCCCTTGAACGACAAATAAAGTTTCTGTCTTAACTTTATTCATTTTAAAACTTAGCCTCTTTCCAGCTTCAATGGTTAGAATTTTTCCATAAGCATTTGGTGCTGTCCATGAAACCTCTGTGCCCCACGGCTTTACGTGATTGTTGGAGACACCTCCCCATATTGCCTTACTCATCTTTAAGACCCCACCACTCAACTGTTCTTTCTAGTCCCTCCCAAATTCTCACAACAGGCTCATACCCAAAATCTTCTCTAGCATTTGTAATATCTGCCTGAGTGTGCATAACGTCACCCGGCCTCCACGGTGCGTCAGTCACCTCTATATTAGGAAATTTATCTCTGAAGAAATCTAAGATTTGATTGTTTGTTGTTCTATCTCCGCAGGCAATATTATAATACTGTCCCTCAAAATCATCATCTCGACTTGCTACTAAAATATTAGCCTGAACAACGTTGTCAATATAGCAAAGGTCCCTTGACTGTGTTCCATCTCCATCACTCCTTAGGGGAAGGCCTCTAAGGACAGCATTGCACCATGCAGAAACAGCTGTTGAATACGGAGAATCTCCATACTGCCCTGGGCCAAATACATTAAAATATCTTAGGCACACAATATCAATATTATAAAGATTGCAAAAAACATTTGCGAGGTCTTCAATTGAAGATTTCTGCCAAGCATATGGAGATTTGGGGTCCTTTGGGTGATCTTCTGAAGTAGGCATTAAATCTGCCCCTCCGTAAACAGAAGAGGATGATGCCCAGACAATTCTTCTAACGTTTCCAACACATGCTTCAAATAACCTGACAGTAGATCCAATATTTGTATTTGTTGTTATAGAGGGATTTTCAACAGAAAACAAGACTCTGGGTATTGCTGCCTGATGAAATACAACATCATATTTTCTCTGAGATATTTGATAAATTATTCCATCGGCAGCGAAGTCATCCTGAATAACCACAACAGTTTCCTGACCCCTTCCTGACTGTTTGTTAAATTCCGGGAGAAACTCTGAACTCGGAATTACTCTAAAGCTTAGCCCTTCTAAAAGCTCTAGATGGCCGTTTGACATATCGTCTACGATGTCAACTGTCCAGCCTTGACTGACAAGCTCTTTTGTTAGATTTGATCCGATGAATCCACATCCGCCTGTAACTAGTGCTCTTTTTTCCATATTTCTACCTCGGTATATCTTACTCAAGAATGTGTGCAGAGTTTAAAGTGAAATGCATTCTACAAAAATTACATCCTTCACCAAGCAGGCTCCAGCATTCTGAAGCTATAAAGTATAGAAACTTTAAATCGTGCTGAAACTTGTTATTAATATCTGTTGATCTACAGACAAATCTGATATCTAGGACTCCGCCTCTGTTGAGAATGTGAATCATTGAGATGCAGGTATCTTCTGTGAACACGTACCTTCTAGAGCCTATACCTTCTTTTCTTTCATACGGATTATTTCCTGCTTGCTCATCATCTATTTTATTCATCAGTGTGTTGTAGATGTGACAATAGTATTCTTTCTCTGACTCCTCACTCATAGAAGATATATCTGACTCTTTAAATTCACCATCGTCATGAAGTGTAAAGGTTAGTTGATTGCACTCCTTGTTTGGAAAGTGTTTGACAAAATTCCCAATCTGGCCGTAGATCTCTTTTAAGCTTAGATTCTTTTCAATGCAATTATGATAGTCAACAACCATGCTTGCAAGACGCCCTGATGCTCCATTCATAATGCCATAGACGTTTGAGAGTGCAGGCCATCTGGCAAACTCTTTGTAAAAGTAATCATACGAATCCTTAAGAGATTCAATTGTGTGAATTTCATCTCCCCGGTGATTGTACCTTTCTCTAAGGACCTCAAATGTAGGCATCATAAAAACATATCTGTTGTTAAGATTGCTAACCTCTTCATAGAATTCTCTAGTTGCTTGATCGACATCTCTGTTATACATCTTAGAAAATACCATTCTTGATAGCTTCGACCTATCCATTAGATGCCATCGGTAGTCAGTCTTTTTGTGAATGTCACTAATAAGTGTTGTCTTTCCAGAAAGGTCTGGCCCTTCAATGGAGATCATATTGATTGGAAAAGTTAGCATTATCCTACCTCACACATTAATCTTTCTCATCTTGTAGGAAGATGTACTACATCCCCAAGATTCAGTTGATGCAACTTCAGCAATCCATATTGTATATGGATCAGGAACTTCTTTAAACTTTGTCCAGACTCTAAGCCAGCAGCTTTCAGAATTGTTATCGCAAACTCTCATTCTATAGAATATCTTTCCATTCTTGGTCTTCTTCTCAATAATTTCCTGAATGCAGAACCAGACTACATCTTTTGTCTTTCCAGAGAGTGCAGTAATCGGCTTAAGTTCAGACTTCTTAATCTTTTCCATTATCTTGGGAGGAAAGACAAGCGTCTCGTCAGCTCCTGACATTAAGTCAACACTGAACCCGATCTTTAGGGTTCGAGACCAGTCAGCAGACCCGTAGTTGTCAACAATAAGCTTAGGAACAAATTCCTCAACAGTTGCCTGTGTCTTGAGGAGGCGCTTATGTGCAGTCTTTGTCATCCCATACCTACCTTTCTTCAATTGATCATAGTTTCCAACAATTATATCATGAAGCTGTCTGTGATTTTGAATTTCTCCTTGGGATATTTCTGCTATACTTCCAAACGCCTCTACCTTACAAAGAGAATCAAAGGCTGTTTTATTTAGCTTGGAAGGCTTCCACTTCCCATCTTCTGTAAATAAAATATCATCAAGGGTGCTATATGGTCTATTTTCCATAATCTCAGTAACAGCAGATCCTCCAACACCTTTGATAGCAGTAAGCGGTGGTACGAACCCTTGCCTTTCTTCACTATACACCCAGACGTCTGAAGAAGCATTGATATCGGGTTGAAGGATTTTATATCCTAGTGACTTGATCTCTGCTATGATCTTTGCAAACTTTGGAGATCCGTTCCACGTCTGAAGGCATGTAGCGAGCCATTCCTTTTCATGGTATGTGTGTAACCATGCAGAATAATATGAATCAACAGCGTAGGCGACCGCATGTGACTTATTGAAGCCATAGGCAGAGAACGCCTCAATTGTCTCGTAGAGCTTGGTTGCTTTGTCTTCTGCCATGCCAGATAGTTTAACGGCACCTCCAATAAACTTCTCTCTAAGGTCAGCCCTCTCTTTTGCCTTTTTGTCATTCATGTCAAGAGACTTCTTGACAAGAGTCTTTCTCATCTTATCTGAAGCGCCTTTGTCGAATCCGCACAGCTTTTGTGCAATAAGCATGAACTGCTCCTGAAAGACGACGAATCCACGGCTTTCGCTTAGGAGATCTTCAAGGACAGGGTGGTCGTATGTAATGCTTTCAATGTTTTCACCGGCCCGAACATATTTCCTATGAACGTTAGCTGCAAGGGGTCCTGGTCGATAGATTGCTGTAATGGTTGCAAGGTCTTCAATAGATCTAGGCTTGGCAGCCACACAGAAGTTTCTAGCACCTGTATTTGTGAACTGAAATACTTGGACGAATCTCCCATCGTGATAAACGTATTCCCAAACCTTTTGATCATCCATCTTGTGAAATCTACTATTTAGATTTGCATCAAAGAATTCATTAATATCGTCAAACGTAGGATTTTCTACGCCTTGGTTTCTTAGGATGAGTCTGATAGAATCTTCCACCATTTTAAGAGTTGCTAGCCCAAGAAAGTCAAATTTAAGAAATCCATTCTCTTCAAGGTGCCTCCAGTTCATTCCTTCTGACCACGGTGTTTGAAGCTCACCCCTAACTTTAATGACAGGCATACTGCTCTCAAGATCTGGGCAGACTAATACACCGCCAGCATGGCGACCGATCGATCTAGGCTCCATAAAGAGAGATTGAACGTGCTCTGCAATCTTAGGGTTATCGTTCATAAATTCCCGATAGGGTTCGCTGTATTTCATGCAGTCCTCATGAGAAAGAACATATGTTGACTTTTCCTCATGATCACCCATGGCTCTTGGCATTACCTCTCTTTCCAGCGGACCTGTTAGAGCGTTTATCTTATCAAAAGGAATTCCATAAAACTTAGAAACGTCCTTAACAAGTGACCTTAACTTTAAAGTGTTAAAGTTGGAGACAGGTATGACAGAGTCTTCGCCAAAGAGCTCTCGAGAGACATCGATGAGTACATCTCTATCACCTACGTCAGAATCAATATCAGGCCAAGAAGCCTTGTGAATGCCAAGAAATCTCTCGAACAGAAGCCCATATTGAATAGGGTCAATGTGGGTAATCCCAAGGACATAGTTTACTAAGCTTCCGCCACCAGAACCTCGACCCGGACCGAGTAGAGTTCTATGCTGAGACTTCTCAAACACCTTAGTTAGAGTCAAGAAGTAATTTTCAAAGCCTAGCTGCTTAATAACAGACATTTCCTCCCTAATCCGATTGACGTACTCGAGATTGTCATGAAGCCCTTCTTTGATCATTCCCTGCTTTACCTGTTCAACAAGCTGAGTAAACGCAGGCTTCTCAGGTGTTCCGAAGTTTGGAAGCTTTGCTGATCCGTCAAACCAGACTTCTTCGCAGAGGTCCCAGGCAATTCCATGAGATCTCTCAATTGCTTCTCGAACAGCTGTCTCACTTCCCTTATAGAAATCATATTTATCATAGCTCTTTCCAAATTCATCCCACATCTGCTGTGCATTCTTAGGATAGAGCTCACACTTTAAATCCTCCTTCTGGGGAAGTTTAGGCATTTCATCGCCTCTTGCACCCATTCTTCCAAGCATCTTATACATCTCTCTTGCCTCCCACATGTCTGGATTGCAATAGTGAGAATCAGCTGTGGCAAGAAGTGGGACTCCTGTCTTTTCAGAAAGCTTGATCAAGCACCTATTGGCAAGGTTTTGTGCAACAAGATCATTAAACTGTATTTCAAGAAAAAAGTTTTCTTCGCCTACGGCATCTACAAATCTGTCTGTCATATTCTCAAGCTTTCTCATGATCTGATTAAGGACAACAGGATCGTCTACAAGATCGGGTGTCAGCTCATCAAACCTCTTTCCTTCAAAGTGCTGAAAGATATGGCCCGAAGGACGCCCACCAACACACGCTGTGGACACAGCAAGCCCTTCAGAGTGTTCCTTAAGCATCTTGTAGTCAATACGGGGAAACCTATAGAACCCCTCCTTGTATGATCTCTTGACCAATCTAAAGAGGTTCTGCAACCCTTTGTAATTCTTAGCGAGAACTACAAGATGGTACCGCTTTTTCCAGGAGGGATAGGTTCCCCTCTCTGCCTTGGATTCATCTTCGTTTTCAATAACCAAGCCATCGTTCTCATCCCCCTCAGAAACCTCACTCTTTGACTTCTTCTGAAGTTCTTTCTCAAGCCTGACCTGCTCTCTATATTGATTATAGTCTGTTTGCCATTCGTCTAAGTCATCTACAAAGTAGCACTCACAGCCATAGATGTGTCGATATCCCACCCCTTTGTTCTTTAGCTTTTTAGCATAGTTGTGAGCATGAGCAGCAGAGTTCATGTGCCCATGATTTGTTAATGCAAAAGCATCCATTCCATTTTCAAGAACAAAGTCAATATGCTCGTTAGGGTATCCAAGGCCATCATATACAGAGCTTCCATCGTGAGCATGAAGACCTACAAATCTTTTAGGTATGGTAAAATTATTAAACACTACTACTTGCCTCCTATGTTTAATTGTAAATCAAATAGGGAAAATTTACATGAAAATAGAGATCAATCTATAAATTTTCTTCTCAGCCTGAGGGACTCTAGCTTTTCAATAAGCTCTTTCTCTTCTGGGGAAGCGTCTGTCGGGATGCTTACAGTAACATGAACATTGTGAAATCCACGAATCTGAGCATTGATATCAACAGGAAGCCCTTCATTTGAAATTTGAATAATATCACCTGGCTGAATTCCCGGTCTAATTTCTACAGAAAGAGTCTTATCTATTCCCCCTATATTAACCTTTGACCCAAGAACAGCTTCACTATAGGATATAGATACGTGACTATGAATATCACTACCATCCCTATAGAGCTTCTGGTGATCTTTGACTACAATCTCTAAGAAAGCATCTCCGGCAATGTCCGCTGTGGCTTCTTTGTTTCCCATGCCCGAAAGCTTAAGAACATTTCCAGAATGGATTCCACTGGGTATCGAGACATTAATTTCCTTTTTCTTTCGTACAGACCCAGAACCGTGACAGCTAGAGCATGGGTTGGATATTGTAAATCCGTATCCTGAGCAGCTTCCACAAGAAGTTGCAAATGTTACAAACCCCCCGACACTTTGCTGAACCCTTCCTGTTCCGGCGCATGTCTTGCACCTAGACCTATCTGACTTATCTAAATAGCCATGCCCTGAACACGGTTCACATAGAACTATTTGATTGATATGAATAGTCTTACTGCAACCTGTTAGGACTTCTTCAAGGTCTATTTCAATCGTATTCTTAGTGTCTGATCCCTTTCTCTTAACATCACGCTGTCTTCTTCCACCAAAAAAGTGATCAAATCCTGAGAACATATTTTCAAAATGTCCGAATATATCTCTTGGATCGAACTGAGAAGAGAAGCTAGAAGAGACACCCTCGTGTCCAAATCTATCATAATTTACACGCTTTTCAGGATCAGAAAGCACTGAATAAGCCTCGGCTGCTTCTTTAAATTTTAGCTCAGCATCCGGATCATCTGGATTCTTATCAGGATGATATTTCATAGCCTGCTTTCGATAAGCTTTCTTTATATCACCCTCAGAAGAGTCTTTTTTAACTCCTAGTATTTCATAATAGTCTCTTTTCAAATATCTTTCTCGTAATAGTTTCTAGTTACAATCATTTCAGATTTCTCACCGTCTACAGAGTATTTAATCTCCATTTCCCAAGAAGGCTCTTTGACATTGTTTAAGAATCTTTCCTGAATATAGAATAGCTCGTCTCTTCGCTTAACTTTTTCTACTTCTTCTTTTGCAGACTCCCAAGAAGAGAAAATTCCAACCAAGGAAGTTGAAATATTTCTACATCGGATAAGGGCATATACTTTATTCAATACTTCCATAGTAAGGCTCATGAAGAAGCATGCTGAGATCTGAGCATCGAGAAAGATAATCATCAAGCTCATCAAACGAGGTGCAGACCTTGGCCCCCGATTGTGCTAGCATTAGATTAAATGTAGCTCCTTCTGGAAGCCCTGCACAAAAATAAACTATAGGTGTATCAGATTGAAAGGCAACGCCTGCTTCAAAAATACTTCCCATATCTTTATCGCGAGTATTGCAAATTACAAAGTCATTTCCAAGAATGTGTTCAACATTTCCCTCAAACGTCTCTCTTTGTGTCTTAAGATCAGCTGTTGGCGGACATACAAAGAAGTCTTTTGGTGAAAAATAGTCAAATCCATTTTTTGTAAGAAGTGATTTAATAGTTTCAACCTCCTCAAAGGCAGTCGGTGTAAACCAAGAGCTTGCAATATACGCTTTCATTAACTTTCTCCTATTTGTTATTGTTCATATAGTTTGCGTATTCATCTTTCATTTCTTGAATTTCTTCAAGAGTTGAAGTCCAAATTTTCTCAAAAATAGTTGGACCGTCATTAGGAACTGTTCCCTTAATATCTTCTCGACGAGATTGATAAATTGAATCATCAGGGTGATATTCAAACAGATCGTTCTTTGGCTCCGGCCAGTATAGATTTGTTCCCCTTGAGGTGAAGCCACCTTGTCCATCGGAAACTCTAAAAGTCTTTACATAGTGCATATCAGGCTTGTCAAAGTTAATTCTAGAAGAGGCTTCTGGGAGAACCTTGATTAGCTCCTTAGCCATATAGGCTGC